>Ga0315285_10000619_pt1 | contig 36881 bp, 39 predicted proteins | sample YL17G09_36_MG_FD_203698 | JGI IMG/M metagenome (GOLD analysis project Ga0315285, IMG submission 203698) | Sediment microbial communities from Yellowstone Lake, YNP, Wyoming, USA - YL17G09_36 | ecosystem: Environmental > Aquatic > Freshwater > Lake > Sediment | place: USA: Wyoming | collected...
CTCCACATTGGTCATGCCAAGGCAATAAGTATTGATTTTGGAATTGCAGAGCAGTTCGGCGGTAAGTGTAATTTGCGCTTTGATGATACAAATCCTGTAAAAGAAGATGTCGAATATGTTGAATCTATTAAAGATGATATTCGCTGGTTGGGGTTTGATTGGGAAGACCGTGAATTTTATGCTTCGGATTACTTCGATCAACTATACGATTTTGCTGTAATACTTATTAAAAAAGGTAAGGCTTATGTTGATGACCTTAGCCCTGAGGAAATAAAGGATTATCGCGGTACATTAACATTACCCGGCAGGGAAAGTCCATATAGAAATCGTTCAGTGGAAGAGAATTTATTTTTGTTCGAAAGAATGCGGAATGGTGAGTTTCCCGATGGAACCCGCGTTTTACGGGCAAAAATCGATATGGCATCAAGTAATATGAATTTACGTGATCCAGTAATGTATCGCATCCTCCACGAACCTCCCCACCATCGAACACAAAACAAATGGTGCATCTATCCCATGTACGATTATGCACATGGGCAGTGTGACTCAATTGAGGGGATTACCCATTCGATGTGCTCATTGGAATACGAGGATCATCGACCTTTGTATGACTGGTTCCTTGACGAATTGGAGATTTACCGTCCTCGCCAGATAGAGTTTGCACGTTTAAAGCTTAACTTTACTGTGATGAGCAAACGTAAGCTATTAAAGCTTGTAAAGGAAGGCTATGTCAATGGCTGGGACGATCCACGCATGCCAACCCTCAGTGGATTGCGCCGCCGTGGTTATACGCCGAATGCTATCCGAAAATTCTTAGAAATCATCGGAGTAGCAAAAAACGATAGTCTTATCGACATCGACTTACTCGAACACTGTCTCAGGGAAGATCTCAATAAGAATGTTCTACGTAGGATGGCAGTGCTACGACCACTTAAATTAATTATTGATAACTATTCCTCTGATGTCGTTGAGGAGATGGAGGCTATCAATAATCCTGAGGATCCACGAGCTGGCATTCGGAGAATCCCATTCTCCAAAGAGCTCTACATTGAGCATGATGACTTTCGTGAATTTCCACACCCAAAGTATTATCGCCTTTCTCCCGGTACTGAGATCCGCCTGCGTTATGCTTATTTTATAAGGTGCACAGACCTGATCAAGGATGAAAAAACTGGTGCAGTAACTGAAGTGCATTGTACTTATGACCCGGCTACTCGAGGAGGTGATGCCCCTGATGGGCGTAAAGTTAAAAGCACAATCCACTGGGTATCGGCTGCTCACGCAATCAAAGCAGAAGTACACCTCTTTGACCGCCTCTTTACAAAAGAGAATCCGGATGACACAGAGGAAGGTGAGGATTTCATGGATTACATCAATCCTAATTCTTTAGAAGTATTGACGAAATGCTTTGTTGAACCAAGCCTAGCCAATGCAATTCCAGGGAGTGTATATCAATTCGAACGACAGGGTTATTTCTGTCTTGATCCAGATACAACTGAAAACACGATGCTGTTCAATCGAACAGTCCCTTTAAAAGACACCTGGGCAAAAATTGAAAAAACATTAAAACCTTAGTATATTACAGTTCGGACAATCACTCATCAATTCGGTTTATTCAAAGTATCCCCCTGGAATATTGTTAATTCCCCATCTTCTCAAGGATAGAAATAGCGTTTTGCAACCGCTGTAACACCTTTTCTTTTCCGATAATTGCCATGCTTTTAAACAGCGGTGGACTGATAACTTGTCCAGTTATGGCTACACGTAAAATCCCAAATATCTGACCCGCTTTCAGACCCATTTCGTCAACGAGGCCACGTAAAGGAGGTTCTGCTAATTCCGGTGTAATGTCTGCCAATCCAGATAGCATTTCATATGCTCGGCGGGCAACTTTCAATGATTCATCAATGCTCATTTTATTTCCAATAAGTTCTTCGGGAACCGGGGAAATAGTATCATTGAAGAAAAAACCTGCAAAAGACAAAGCGTCATCAAGAGTAACGAGTCGCTCCCGGATGATTGGAACGATACGTGACAATTGTTCATCGTTTATATTATAACCAGCCCGAATAAAGAATGGCTTTATTCTATTGGTTAGATCATGATTCGATAACATCCGAATATGGGTACCATTGAAATGGTCCAGCTTGGAAAAATTAATCGAAGCTGGGGATGGATTAAGATGATTTATGTCGAATCGTTCAATCATATCTTTTATAGACATAACATCATCCTCGGCTACTCCCCATCCCATTAAAACAATCCAATTCAGAATCCCTTCTGGGATATACCCGAGCTCTTCCAGATCTTTGACAAAAATTGAATATCCATCCTGGCTTGCATGCATTAATTCGCGCTTGCTCATTTTCCCTTTTCCACTTGGCTTTAGGAAGACTGAAAGGTGAATCCATTTTGGCTCATCCCAGCCAAATGCTCTTATCACTAAACTATGTAAGGGGAAAGTCCCCAACCACTCAGATCCACGGAATACGTGGGTGATCTTCATTAGGTGATCATCCACAAGAGCAGCCAGGTGGTACAATGCCCAGCCATCAGATTTAACCAGGACGAAGTCATCTATTTGATGGTTATCGACGACAATCTCTCCCCGTAATAAATCAAAGACAGTAGTTATACCTTCTTGTGGACTTTTAAAACGAATAACATATTTAGCTCCGCTCGCGACGCGCCTCGCAGCCTCATCAGGATCGATGTGACGGCAAAATCCATCATAGTTGATGGATTCTTTTCGTTTCACTCGCTCCTGACGTATACTTGCCAAGCGTTCAGATGTGCAAAAACATGGATAAGCAGAACCGCTGTCAATCAATTGCCGAGCATATTGAAGATAGATATCTTTACGTTCGGATTGACGATAAGGTCCATAGGAGCCGCCTACATCAGGACCTTCATCCCACTGAATTCCCAGCCAGTGCAAGGCGTTGATTAATTCTTCTTCCGCTCCCGGAACAGTCCGCTTGAAATCTGTATCCTCGACCCTTAAGATAAATTTCCCGCCTGTTCTTTGAGCAAGAAGATAGTTATATAAAGCAGTTCGGGCACTCCCAAGGTGCATTCGCCCCGTCGGCGATGGAGCAAAGCGGACTCGAACAGGTGGAAATTCAGCCATTGCCCTCCAAGAATGATCAAGATTCTAGTGGTTTTTTTCGCATCATGATACTTTCTACCAGGCCAATACCAAGCAAGAGTGAAAGTAAACCACTCCCTCCATAACTAATAAACGGTAATGGTAATCCTGAAACTGGGAGTAGGTTCAGATTCACCCCAATATTCACTACTGTTTGGAAGAAAATCAATATTGCTACACCGAAAGCTATTGAAGCGCCTAAAACATCTGGTGCCGCTCGGGCAGCCCTTAAACAACGTAATATTATAAAAGTTATTATTATTATAACTAAAATAGCTCCAATCAATCCAAATTCTTCTGATATGGAAGAAAAGATAAAATCTGTATGGCGTACTTTAAGAAAACGTAATTGTACCTGTGTACCATGCCCATAACCTTTTCCAAACCAGCCACCGGAACCAATCGCGATTAAAGCCTGCTGAACGTTATAAGTCGCTCCATGCCGAGCATTGGGATCTGGAAAGAAAAAACTGATTATTCGCTGTTGCTGGTATGACTGGAGGAATGGAAAACCAACGATTGCTAAAATAACAATACTAAAACCAAATGCTAGTAAATGTTTAACTTGAAGTCCATTTATCCAAAGTAGTGATACCCAGACTACCATGATAACGATCACATTACTTAAATTTGGTTGTAAAAGAATCCATATCACCAAACCCACCACCCAAAGCAAGCTAGTCAATACCCAACGTACACTTTTAGGATCGTTTCGTGTGTAATCAAGATATCTCGCCAGAATCAATATAACCACTATCTTAGCCAGCTCAGTCGGCTGAATGAAAATCTGACCGACCACAAACCATCGAGCAGCACCAAAAACTGCCCGAGCACTAAGAAAAAGCATGAAAAGCAGGACCAGCATTACCGCATATATCGGCCGATATAGAGCTGCCCAATAATGATAGTCAATCGCGGCAACAAAAAATATAACGGCTATACCAATACTAGCGTATATGATCTGGCGATTGACTGATAATGCTATCTCTTCATTGCCCGCTACAGCTGAGCGGATCATAGCGACACCGAAGGCTGTAGATAATATTATTGCACCTAACAGCCAAAAATCGAAGTATCTCCAATTAAGATTTCGCGACATTGATGATTAACTAACCCGGCGGCGGGAGACATTTCTCAAAGGGATATCTGCCACGAGACGTTGTGCCCGCCCGTCGTGTTGTACTTCAATACTTACTGCGGATGGATCAATCTCAACATAACGAGAGATTGCCTCGATTAATTCATCTTTTAAAGACTCCAAAGCTACTGAGGTAAGATCGGTCCGGTCATGGATCAATACCAATTGCAAACGGTCCTTGGCGTTCTGGGCACTTTTTACTCTACGTCTTATCAGGCGGTCAAGAAATTCCATTTTAATTCCTCCCTGCCAACCGAGATAACTGTTTCCACAGATTCTCATGACTCTCTAAAGCCAGGAATGGAACTTCCTCTCCTCGAATACGGGAGGCAATGTTCTGAAATGCTTGACCGGCTTTATTCTTGGATTGAAGAACGATGGGCGTTCCCCGATTTGTTGCAATGATCATGTTTTTATCCTCAGGTACTATACCGATTAGATCTATCGCTAACAAATCAAGAATATCTTCGACGGAAAGCATGTCATGATGCTTGACCATAGCGATATTAATTCGATTAATTATTAATGAAGGTGAGCCTTTCTCCTCGGCTTCTAATATACCAATTACACGGTCTGCATCACGAACAGCAGATATCTCCGGGTTGGTCATAACAAGAACTCTATCTGCAGGTGCTATCGCATTTCGGAATCCACGTTCAATGCCTGCAGGTGAGTCAATTAATATCCAATCACATTCAGAGCGAAGCTCATTTCCAAGATGGATCATGTCACTTGGTGATACAGCACTTTTATCGCGTGTCTGAGCAGCTGGTATAAGGTATAGTTCATTAAGATGTTTATCGCGTATCATAGCTTGCCGTAAACGGCAGCGTCCTTCGATCACATCTACAACATCATATACAATTCGATTTTCCAATCCCATCACGATATCAAGGTTGCGTAGACCGATATCACCATCGATGCATACTACTTTATAACCAGACATGGCAAGCGCTACAGCAATATTTGCAACGGCTGTTGTCTTCCCAACTCCTCCTTTTCCTGAAGTAATGGTCACGATTTGAGCTGCCATATTAAAAATCCTTATGTTCTACTGTTGTCCTGATTTCCAGGGTATTACAATGATATGTCCATCTCTTATGATTGCCTTCGAAGGTTGTTTCTGGTCCACTTTGAGAGGCAAACCGGCGATCTCCCCCGCGATACGTAATTGTGTTGGTGCAAAGTCAAGTGCACATACTGAAGCTTTTTGATCACCCTGTGCACCAGAATGAATGACACCTCTTAAGCGACCCCATATTATGATACTACCATCAGCTACGATCTCAGCTCCATGATTGACATCTCCAAGCACAGCGATATGCCCATGAAACTCAGTTCTTGTCCCTGAGCGAATGGTTCTATTCAACCAAAGGGCGGCATCGTCTAATAAGGCTTGCTTTGTTACATGTTGTATATCCTCAGGACGAGGTTTTGAGATACGGGTTGCCAAACCAAGTAATTGTGCTGTTTTTTCAGTCGCAGGTGAACTACTGATAACAGCCCAAAGGGATATACCACGCTCTGAAAGCAAATCACGTAAATTTGCCATCTCAGTTACGTGGAGTATCTGATTACTGACGTCCAGGACCAATTTTGCACCTTGAAAAAAATCCCGGCGCTCATCAATATGCCCAATGAGCGCTATAAGCAATTCATCCCAGGCTGCATCACCCAGTGTTACCAGTAAACCATCCCGAATTCCTTTGATCTGGATGAGAGAATCTGATTCACGCATATGTCATTTTCAATCACTTGCCATGTAAAAGGAGATCAAGCCCCCGCCACACGGAAACTATGGAAATTTAGTAAATTATAGCATGGTCTCACCAGCAATATAATCACCGATGATGTCATTTATCCAACCCCACTGATACTATGAGCAAGATATATCGCTTTAATCTCAAAATAAGATTCGATGATCCGAGCTACAATAGGCGCAGCAACTGATGCACCTTCACCACCGTTGTAAGCAAATGCCAGGACGATTATTTCGGGATCTTCGAATGGAGCATAAGCCAGGGTCCAGGAGTGCATCGGCCATAAGCCAAATTCACAACGGTTTTGAGAAAGGGCAACATCATCGCAATATTCCGCTGTGCCAGTTTTGCCAGCCACAGCGATCGGATAATCCGAAAAGGCTTTATGGAGGGTACCACGCGGATCCGTGACCGCTAATCTCATTCCTTCCTGGACCTTCTCTACAACAAAAGGTTGAACACTCTTATATTGGTCAGTTTCTGAGCAGTAACCACCCTCACAGGTATAATCTTTTATCAATGGGTCTGTTGTGATGTCCCATTTCATTTTTGGTGTAAATCCCTGAATAATATTCCCCTCACTGTCTAATATCTCATTGATGATCGTAGGTTGCATTAACTTCCCATCATTGGCAATCGTTGAACCAGACATAATCACCTGCAAAGGGGTTGATAAAACGTAACCTTGCCCAACCGTGGCGATATAAGTATCACCGGTTGACCAATTCTCCCCTTTATTGATCCGCTTCCATTGTGGTGATGGGATCAAACCACTCGCTTCTCCTAGCAATTCAATACCTGAAGGACGTCCATACCCAATAGCGCGGGCATATTCACCAAGACGTTCGATACCCAATCCCTGCGGGATCTCATCTTTATAACCTCCTCCCAACTTATAGAAGCAAACATTGCTAGAATATGCAATACAGTGTAAGTAATCAATTTGGCCAAAGCCGGCTTCATTCCAATCCACGAAGGGGCGTTCACGACCCGGATCATTCGGAGAAAATTTTTCTGTTAGAACCAATTGTCCTGGTGCATCAATTATTTTATCAAGCGTTACGATACCTTCATTCAAGGCACCTGTGGCTGCCGAAAGTTTAAAAACCGAACCCGGTGGGTACTCACTCGATATTGCGTTATTTAGCAAGGGATGTCGAGGATCCTGACTAAGCTGTTCATAATAATAGGCGGGAATAAAACGTACCATACGGTTGTTTTCGTATGTTGGATAGGTGACCATAGCCAGAACTTCACCTGTTTTGGGATTCATGGCAATAACAGTCCCACTTGAAATTCGGATCTTTCCCCAATATTTATTCCAAGAATTGATTTCATCTAGAAGAACACCTTCAGCAGCCTCCTGGAGGCGAGTATCGATTGTCAAGCGAAGATTATTGCCAGGAACTGGTGGTTTTGGGGGGGTTAAATTTCGCAATTCTTTTCCTGCTACATCCCTTTCTACTATTCGTTCACCATTCTTGCCGGCTAAAATATCTTGCTTAGAAGCCTCAACACCAGCATAACCAACTTTATCCCGGCCTGGTTCAAATCCAAGTTTTATATAATCTTCCACAAGAGAAGCCGGGATTGGTCCAAGGAACCCTATCACATTTGCAGTCAAGGAACCAGTGGGATAATCACGAATAGGTTCAATCTCAATTGATACACCTGGTAAATCAACAGAGCGTTCGCGAACAACACGAGCAGTCTTGTCTCCTACGTTACACTTTATCTTGACAGGATTATAAGGAGCAAGCGATTTACCTAGATCGACAAGTTGAGAAATTCCCGTTCCTGACACACAAGGGGCAATCAGCTTCGCATCCTCAACTGATCCTTGATTGACAGGCAAATCAATGAGTGCAGATAATTCACGGTAAATTCGTTGAATATCTGCTGAATCATCAGGCAAGTTCGCAGGAATGATCACGATATTGTAAGAAGCGATGTTGCGCGCTAATACATAACCATTCCGATCATATATGATACCTCGTGCAGCAGGTACGCTGACTGTTTTTGTAAAATTTTTATTTGCAGAGTTAAGCCACTCTGTAGCTTCAAATATTTGTAAATTTAATATTCGTATTATCAACAAAGATGATACGACAATAACAACAACATAGATCACTGCGAGTCGCCAGAATACAAAGTTTGATTGAGTTGTTGATGTGGAACTCATTCTTCCATCTCTACCGGATATAACCATTTAGAAATATCTCGCATTATTACAAATACCGGGATAGCTATAATGAGGTTAATAAATAAACTTGGTAGGGTGACCAATCCAAGAGAGTCGCCGACTGGTAACGGATCTCCCATTAGGAGCAACGCTGCTATCGATAAAAAATGCATAATCAATGTACCCAGAAATGTGATCAAGAACATAGCAAAAAGTGGAGCGTGCCATATGCGACGTTGAAAAAGTCGGGCTAATCCCACAACTAGAAAATATCCTACAAGTGGAACTATCCACGGTAAGCGCGAAATAACAGCCACCAATAAACCACCAACGATTGCCCAATGCCAGGCTGTTGGTACCTGCTTCTGTAACGCCCAGGCAGCAAGTGTAACCATCATTAAATCTGCATATCCAGCAATTAATGAAATTCGGCTGATGACTGCAACCTGGAAAAAAATAACCAGGAGGAGGAAGGGAAAAGAAATCAGATCCTTAACCATGTATTATGGGGGGGTAATCGGGATTAATGGTGAAATATCCACTGGTCGAAAATTAGTAATGACTAAAACTATTTCCAAACGAAGGAAATCTATCACAGACTGGATGGATGCCTTCTGAAATAATTCATAATCACGTTTACGAACATTAACAACCTGACCAACTAACAGATCAGGCGGATAATTACCTCCAAGACCTGATGTAAGAACTACATCGTGTGGTTCTATAGTAACATCTTGTGATAGGAAATCCAAGGATAGATCACCTGATATCGAACCAACAAGGATTGCATCTGTGTTGGAGTTTTGTAAACGGACATTAACAGCGGAGGCTGGGTCAGTGATTAGTTGTACTCTGGCTGCATCTGAAATTACTGCATCAACCCGTCCAACCAATCCTTGATCGGTGACGACCGGCATTCCTCGTCGGATAGCATCGTTAGTACCACGATTAATGATAATGTAATGTAAAAATGGACTCGGATCTCGACCGATAACAGCTGCTGCTTTATAAGTGCTCTCGGGATTAACCCTGGAAAAATCAACCAATGCAGCCAGAATCTGGGTTTCTGTAACTTGTTGTTCCAATTCAATCACATGTGTCTGTAATTGAGCAACTTTAGCTTCCAACTCAGCGTTACGTTGCCTTAATGATATTACATCCCGCGGCACTGTGAGGAAATCCTGAATGGCTAAGTAACGCGCTGAAATCCAAGTTTGTATCGCGATTATTGATCGATTAAACCATTTAGAGATAAAACCGAAATAACCACCCAACGCAAGTGCTAAGAGGCCTCCTATTATAAATAAGATGATGGTTGTCCGCAACGTTCGAGATAAGGTCTCTTTCATTTCACGATTCTAAAAGCAACAATAATCACACCGGTTAATTTTTATAAGGCTTGCTTTCCCCATCTTAAGCGTTATGACGTGTACTTCCCCGTTCCAAACCAACAAGATATTGACTAAAAGTTTCAAAATCCTCATAAATCAAGCCCGCACCACGTGCGACGCAAGTAAGTGGATCCTCTGCCAGCCAGACACGAAGATTCAATTCATCAGCAAGGCGATCGGTCAAGCCTTGCAACAGAGACCCACCTCCTGATAGACATATACCTATATCCATTAAATCAGTCACTATTTCAGGTGGAATTTCATCAAGAGCGTCTCGGATCGTATCCACGATAACCTGGACTGATCCAGCCAGCGCTTCACGAATTTCCACAGAAGATACTTCGACAGTTTCGGGCAAGCCGTTAACTAAATTGCGACCACGTACTTCCATTGTCTTTTCCGTAGGAAGGGAGTAGGCAGACCCGATGGTCATTTTTACTTTCTCAGCATTACCCTCACCGACCAATAAATTGTATTTATTACGTAAATATTGAACAATATCCTGATCCATTTCATCGCCAGCAACCCGTAATGAACGTGAGGCAACGATACCACTCATCGCCATAACAGCAACTTCAGTCGTTCCACCACCAATGTCTATCACCATGCTTCCGCGAATTTCATTTATTGGTAAACCAGCGCCTAAAGCAGCAGCTATTGGTTCCTCAATCATGAAGACTTGCCGTGCACCAGCAGCCATCACTGCATCGTAGACAGCACGCTTTTCAACTTCGGTAACACCAGCTGGTATACCGATGATTACCCGAGGTTTTGGTAACGGTACTATGCTTTGTTCATGGACTCTTCCAATAAAATACTCCAACATTATGTGGGTTAAATCAAATTCGGAAATCACACCATCGCGCAAAGGGCGTACTACCATGACATTCGTCGGAGTGCGTCCCACCATTTCTTTGGCAGCAAGTCCGATGGCTAGTGGTTGGCGTGAACGTTTATCGATTGTCACCCATGATGGTTCATTAATTACGATGCCTTTTCCGCGAACATTGACCAGGGTGTTGGCTGTTCCGAGGTCAATGGCAATATCGAGCGAAAAGAGGCCAAGAAGCCAGTTTATAGGGTTAAAAGCCAATGAAGGCTCCTCGACGGGATTTTCTCGGTAGAATTACCATACTACGCGCTTAGGATTATACCATGTGCAATGTTCGTCTGTTTTGGCAACTAATAAAAGAAAAAAGGGTTTATATTATTGAATTATTTTCTATATCATCCTTCCGGAGGAGATTATGTCGAAAGTTGCACTTGTAACGGATAGTACAGCTACAATACCTGATGATTTGGTTAAAAAGTTCAACATAACAGTTACTCCCCAGATTCTTATTTGGGGCAAAGACACCTACCAAGATGGTGTTGATATTCAACCAAACGAATTCTATAGCCGATTAAAGACAGCAAAAATCATGCCAACAACGTCACAGGTTTCACCTGCGACAATGCAGTCAACTTTTACAGAATTACTTAATAATGATTTTGATGTTCTAGGTATTTTTATCTCCACTAAACTATCTGGGACAATCCAATCCGCTCTACAAGGAAGAGATGCCCTCCCTTCAGGTAAAGATAAGATTGAGATTGTCGATTCCAACTCTATCGCCATGGCAATGGGGTTCCACGTCCTTGCTGTAGCCCGTGCAATATCTGATGGTGCAAACCTGTTAGAATGTAAAAAACTTGCTGAAAGTGCACGCAATCATACCGGGGTCTTCTTTGCAGTTGACACACTTGAATTCCTTCATAGAGGTGGACGTATTGGTGGTGCTCAACGTTTCCTTGGCTCAGCATTGAATCTGAAACCAATACTGGCGATTGAGAATGGTGGAATAGAGGCTATTGAGCGGGTTCGTACAAAGGGGAAAGCGTTGGATCGGATCCTGGAACTTGTTATAGAACATACTCGAGGAAAATCTCCAATCAGGTTGGCTGTACTACACGCCAATGCAGACCAGGAAGCAAGGAATTTACTTGAAAAAGCCAGTCTACAACTCAATGCAGTGGATTCCATTTTTACAGAAGTAAGTCCTGTGATTGGTACCCACGCAGGCCCTGGTACAGTTGGCTTAGCATTTATGGCAGGCATGTAATCGCCATTTTCTTTTCAGGAATGGATTATTATAGAACCGGGATGATAATTGAACATCATACCCGGTATATTAATATTATCATTATCGCATAAGTAATAGGTATAATTCACGTATGGCTGTGCATACATTACCCTTGGTCATAGGAATCGCTGGAGGGTCAGGGTCAGGGAAGACTACAGTTGCGCAAACCATATTAAATCGGGTCAGTCCTGAGCGAATCGCCTTCCTACAGCACGATGCTTATTATAAAGATCTTCGAGAATTACCACCGATACAACGAGCAGAAGTAAACTTTGATCATCCCAACTCCCTTGACACGAATCTCCTCATTCAGCATATCGAGCAATTAAAAGCCAATCAGTCTGTGAAATTACCAGTCTATGACTTCTCCACACACAGCCGGACTAATCAAACATATACTGTCTATCCCCGTAGAGTTATCCTAGTTGAAGGTATACTAATATTCGTGGAACCATCTTTACGAGAACTTTTCAACGTCAAGTTATTTGTAGATACAGATCCCGATATCCGCTTTATCCGTCGTTTACAGCGTGACATCACCGAGCGAGGTCGGACAATTGAGTCGGTGATCCATCAATACCTATCAACAGTTCGTCCAATGCATTTAGAATTCGTTGAACCTTCCAAACGCTATGCGGACGTGATCATACCCGAAGGTGGGTTTAATACCGCAGCACTAGATATGGTCATTGCCCGGATAGAAGCGTTGTTGATTTAAATATTAAGTTAAGGGATTCTTCATAAGACGACTCAAATAATGGTCAAAATAAAATTTATAGATCTCAGCAAGAAATGTCCTGCAATCATTCATACCATGATAGATGACATCCTTCTTAATCTAATCGTTGAAAAGATTCCTATTATAGTGAACGACTTCACATTCCTGGCTCGGGAAGAATTCCATGATGGCAGGACATTTTATGGCGAAAAAACCAAATTCATAGCTCAGGGAGTAGATCCAACGGTGTAGGTAGTGGAAGATCTGGTCACTTTACCGATCCGCGGATAAGTCCCATTTTGCTCTAATACATAACAAAGCTGGTAACTTATTTATCGCAAATGCAGGACCCAACACCATTGATTCTAAGTTCTACATCAAATTTCCCTCAACATCAGGGGTAGACAACAAGCATAACATCTCCGGTCAATTTACCGAAGGAATCCTGAACATACGGGTGTCAAAAATAAATTCCATTATCGAGGAAATTACCTAATCGCGGATGCCTAAAAAATATCAATCAACCATGCTTCGATTGTTAAGCCTGCTCTTTGTGATCGGAGTTAGCGTGTGTATATTCATTATGCGTGATAAAGCTAAGGAATTTGGAATCTACGGCTATCCAGGGATATTTATTATTGCTCTCCTGGCAAATGCAACTGTGCTATTACCAGCTCCGGGATTGGCAGTTGTATTTACAATGGGCAGCGTCTTTCACCCGCTGGGTGTTGCACTGGCTGCCGGAACAGGCGGGGCACTCGGGGAAATTACTGGATATTTAGCCGGATTCAGTGGACAGCCGGTAATCGAGCGCATAGATATCTATGGACGAATTACGCCCTGGGTTCAAAAATACGGTTCGTTTGCTATCTTTATACTTGCAGCTATTCCAAATCCTTTCTTTGATCTAGCTGGTATCGCCTCAGGTGCCATAAAAATGCCTGTAGGTCGCTTTTTAATCGCCTGCTGGACAGGACAGATCATTAAAATGCTGGTTTTTGCTTACGCTGGATCCTGGTCTCTCCAATGGTTATTGAAGTAATGTTTAATAAAAGAGAGTGCTTTCGAAAATGCAATGTGCGCTTTAAACAAGAATGGTTTTTTATCCATGAGTGATTACCAAAGACGTTTCCCCAAAGGAGGTAATTATGTTTGTTGGCGAACGAATGTCACAACCAATTATTGCTATCTCTCCAGATATCCCTATTCATGATGCCCTGAACCTATTTAAACGCGAACATATCCGTCGTGCCCCAGTTATTACAAATGGCAAATTGATCGGTATCGTCTCGGACGTAGATCTGCTCAACGCGTCCCCCTCACCAGTAAGCACATTAAGTATCTGGGAGATGAACTACATGCTTAGTAAAATTAATGTATCACAGGTCATGACAAAGGATGTCTTGACAGTTACAGAGGATACTCCTATTGAAGAAGCAGCCCGTATCATGGCTGATAACAAAATCGGAGGTCTACCGGTCATGCGTGACGACTGTGTAGCTGGTATCATTACCGAGACAGATATCTTTAAGATCTTTCTTGAATTCATGGGGGCTCGTGAAAAAGGTGTTCGTGTGTCAGCACTGGTGGAAGACAAACCTGGTCAGTTAGCCCACATCACAAAATCTCTGTCAGAGGCAGGGGGGAATTTTGTTTCGTTCGGCCAATTTACCAGTAAAGATCCATCAACCAGATTAATAACGTTTAAGGTGGCGCAGATAAAAAAGGAAACTGTCCGGAAGATAATCAAACCAATCGTTAAAGAAATCATGGATATCAGATATTAATTCGCAATAGGGTTTATCGATAATCCGCCTTTTCCGTGATAAAGTATTTTCAGGATTGAAACTTATTGTTTGTTTTTCACAAGATAAATACCACCACCGCAAATGAATTTCATCACCTGATATGCCCATGTTCATTTTTATATCAAATTTCATTATGAGTTTTTAATAAAGAGACCTCTTTAGGAGTCAGGTATCTCCATTCACGAGCCTTGAGTTTTCCGAGGTGTAATGAACCTATCCGAACGCGAATGATTCTTATAACTGGCAATCCTAACAGTTTTCCGATTTCTCGAATCTGATGTTTACGTCCCTCACGTAAAACTACACGAAGCCAGGCACCTTTGCCGAATGAGGTTTCTAACCACACTCTTGCAGGAGCCGTATGGTCGCCATTTGATAGAATGATCCCTCGGCGCCAAGTAACAAGTTGATGATTATCTGGTCGGCATGATATTAAAACTCGGTATTCTTTTTCGTGGCAATACTTTGGATGGGTTAAACGATTTGCTAACTCACCATCATTGGTCATCAGGATAAGACCTTCGCTATCGTAATCCAACCTACCAACAGGATAGAGACGTTCAGCTAAAGGGACAAGATCATGTACGGTTTGGCGTGAATCACCACGCTCAGCTTCAACTGTAGATAAAACATACCGAGATTTATATAGTGCAATATACAGTTTCTGATCAGGTGGTTTAATCAGCCTACCATCGATGGTAATCTTATCTATCGCAGGATCAGCTTTCTGCCCAAGAATCGCTTTAATATCATTGACACACACGCGCCCATCGGCAATGATTTGTTCGCAGTGTCTTCGCGATGCCACACCAGCTTGAGCCAATATCTTTTGCAAGCGCTCTTCCATTATCTCTTTTTATTTATTCCTATAAACCATCCTTAATTTTCATTACCATTGTCATGGAGAGGTAGATCCAGCCGGGGTAATTCAGAGATTGAATTTAAACCAAAATAACGTAGAAAATCCGGGGTTGTGCTATAAAGGATTGGTCGACCAGGGCTATCAGCCCGACCAACCTCGTGTATTAAATATTTACTTAACAAACTTCTTAAAACACTATCGCTGTTAACCCCGCGTATAACATCAACCTGAGGGCGTGTAACGGGTTGTTGATAAGCAATAATCACCAGAGTTTCCAATGCTGCGCGACTCAACCTGCTAGTCGAATCTATACCCGAGAAGTGTTCTATAATTTCAGCCAATTCAGGTGCCGTCGTCAATTGCACCCGTCCACTATGACGTTGCAAGCGTAAGCCACGCAGTTTGAGGTTATTTTCGAGCAAATCCAAACCTTGTTCGATATCTAGGATAGGTACATTTAATGCTATCCCAAGTTGTAATGGAGAAAGGGGTTCAGTCGCCACAAAAAGAAGACCTTCTATACGAGCAGATAAAGACAACTCCGCTGAAGATTCCAACTCGCTCATGCTATAATACTCCCATTTGGTTACCATTATTGCCAAGAGATATCTTATGACGTCTTATTACAAATTTGCTACCCTCTCTACCCTTTCTGTTTTTTTTCTCTCCACATTGGCATGTTCAATCAACGTCGGTGGTCCGGTCTATCCCAGCGATCCAATTCCAATCTCTACTGAGTCAGTGCTGGTATTACATGAGCAATTCAAGTCTGCAATAGAAGCTGGAACCAATAATAATGGAACCATTACAATTTCTGTCACTGAAGCCCAAATCACATCCTACCTGACTTTCATATTTAATTCTCAAACTGAACCAATTCTAACCAATCCTCAAGTGTATCTTCGCGACGGACAAATGCATATCTATGGCATAACTCATAAAGGTATATTCGTCGCGAATATTGGTATCAATGTTTCTGTTAACGTTAATGAACAAGGACAACCCGAGATTAATCTCATTTCAGCCGATTTTGGACCATTCCCAGTACCTGAGGGCTTCAAAGAAGTCATCGCGAGAGTTGTTCAAGAAGCTTTCACGGGTACTTTTGGACCAATAGCCACCGGTTTTCGATTAGAAAATGTGTCTATTGCTGACGGTATAATGACTGTAACGGGACGAATAAAATAACATTTGGATTATACCAGCAACAAATCACACGAAATGAAATATCGATCAACAAGCGGATTTACAGTGTTCGTTATTTTTTTGGTCCTTGAACTCTTCATAGTTGGATGTCAATCTCCGCAAGTACCAACAAGGAACATAGACGTCAGCATCCTCACTGAGGGTAAAACCCGACAGGTCAGCCTCCCCGCAGGCAGCACAGTGGCTGAGGCAATCAAAAAAGCAGGTTTGACACCAGGCAATCTCGACCGGATCGAGCCACCCTATTACACAGTGTTATCAGAAGGCGATAATATAAAACTCATTCGCATAAATGAGGTATACAAGACCGAGGAAAGAATCATCCCTTACAAACATCAAGTTATCCGGAATGAATCGCTTGCAGAAGGTGAAACCAGGTTAATCCAACCTGGTATCAATGGGATACAGGAAATAACCTACCGCCAAACTATTGAAGATGATGAGGAAACAAACAATTCCATAGTGAAAACGGTCATCATAAAAACCCCAGTACCGGAAATCATGATGGTCGGCGTTCAGGCAGCATTTGCACCAATACCCATCCAAGGTCGATTGATTTATCTTGCTGGCGGCAACGCTTGGATAATGGAAGGATCAACTACCAATCGTCGACCTCTTATCACGAGTGGTGATCTGGATGGGTATATCTTTACTGAATCTCCGCAAGGCGACTGGTTACTTTTTACGCGGAAATCAAATCAATCCCCAGATTTAGAGAGAAATACATTATGGGTGGTTAGTACAAGCGGGACATCTCCACAGATAATTGATCTCAAAGTATCCAATGTTGTTCATTATGCTGGCTGGTGGCCAGGTGGTGGCACCAAAGTGGTATACTCGACAGTAGAATCCCGTCCCACTCCCCCAGGCTGGCAGGCTAATAACGATCTTTATCAGGTCACATTCGGGTCTGGTTGGGTATCAAAACCAACAAGGATCGTTGAATCAAATTCAGGTGGTGTTTACGGTTGGTGGGGTATGACCTTTGCATGGTCTGAAAATGGTCAATATTTGGCGTATTCTCGCCCAGATGAGATTGGTCTGGTAGACGTAAATACCGGTACGTTAGTCCCCCTGATGGAGATTACACCACTACAAACACACAGCGATTGGGCATGGTTTCCTGCTATTGCCTGGGGATCAGATGATCGTACCCTTTGTTCGGTCACGCATGCACCATCCACAGGATTGGTTAGCCCTGAAGAATCACCGCATTTTGACCTTAATTGCATTTCTTTGGTTAATAATTCGTCAGTACGGATTGCTCAAGAAACAGGGATGTTTGCTTATGTATCCCCATCTCCTCTACAAATCATTGGGAGAGAAAAGAATTACCAGATCGCATATCTGCAAGCAGTATTCCCAGCACAAAGCGAGACAAGCCGTTACCGACTTGTTATCATGGACCGCGATGGCTCGAATAAAAAAGTTATATTCCCTCCAGAAGATGCCGAAGGATTGGAACCACGTGTACCTGTGTGGTCGCCTCAATCTTCTGCGGGTCAATCTGAAAATATGCTTGCGATCATCTATCAAGGAAATCTATGGTTGATAGTACCTGCCTCCGGTCAAACACAACAAATCACCGGTGACGGTCTGATCAAACGGATCGATTGGAAATAATCGACAAACATAACCGCTGGTTCAATATTGAATAAGGATAAAAAGATGCGCATTCTCATAACTGGAGTAGCCGGGTTTCTCGGTTCCCATCTTTGTGATCGATTGCTTGCAGATGGGCATGAAGTGATAGGGATGGATAACTTTGTTAGTGGGAGCCCAGATAATCTGGCTCATCTAGCCGGGAATACTAATTTCTTTTTCTATCGTCATGATGTATCTAACTACATCTTCGCTACCGGTAAAATCGACGCAGTGATGCATTTCGCCTCTCCTGCTAGCCCCAACCCCAAATCACCTTTTAGTTTTGCCAGCCTTCCGATTCAGACGATGAAGGCAGGTGCACTTGGTACTCATAATACCTTGGGAGTGGCAAAAGCTCATGGAGCCCGTTTTTTACTAGCATCCACGAGTGAGATATATGGTGACCCTTTGGAACATCCCCAAAAAGAAACTTATTGGGGACATGTAGACCCTGTTGGGCCGAGATCGATGTACGATGAGGCTAAGCGCTTTGCTGAAGCCTTAACGATGGCTTATCATCGCACCCACGATGTGGATACACGTATCGTCAGAATCTTTAACACCTATGGTCCACGTATGCACCTTGATGATGGACGTGCACTTCCCAACTTTCTCCAACAGGCTCTTCGGGGTGAGGCACTGACCGTTTATGGTGATGGATCGCAAACGCGTAGTTTCTGCTACGTGGACGATCTGATTGATGGCATTTGCCGTTTACTGTTTTCAGACGAACATAAACCCGTCAATATAGGTAACCCTGTTGAAATGACTATCCTTAAATTTGCGGAAGTGATTAACCAACTCGTTGGCAATACATCAGGTATTGTCTTTAAACCTGACGACCAGTTGGGTGATGATCCTAAACGCCGAAAACCCGACATCACCCTTGCTTATACAAGCCTCGGATGGGAACCTAAAATAAATCTTGAAGAGGGTCTTAGGAGGACCATCCCGTATTTTCGCCATAAGTTAGGGCTTGAATGATTTTCAGTAAAAACCAAGAGCGTGTCCGCTTTTTACGTTTTACTGTAGTTGGTACTATTGGTGCAGCAGTAGATTTCGGGGTCTTCAATCTACTGAGGAGCTTCCTCGGTATTCATGCACTGATTGCCAGCGTGATCTCATTCAGCGTTGCAGTGACCAGTAATTTTATCTGGAATAGGCTTTGGACCTATCCAGAGTCACGCTCAAAACCAATCAGCCATCAGATGACGCAATTTACCATCGTCAATTTCATCGGTCTATTGATTCGGACACCAATATTTGCGGGATTAGAGCCGTTACTGGAAAAAGTATTTCTCAATCTACCTGTATCCCAATCAATTTCTTCCGAATTTCTGGGACACAATTCTGCACTCGCCATAGCAATTGGTGTTGTGATGTTATGGAATTTCTTCATCAACCGCTATTGGACATACAATGATATAGGTTTGCATGATCAATCTAAATAACAACGATAGGTTCTATCGTTTCGTTTGATTCCAACTTACATTTATCAAAAAGGAGAAATTTAACATCCAATAATTGATTCAAACATGACAACAACATCACGAACAATAATTCCAGTTTACACCAGTCGAGGCGATGCTGAAGCGTTCCTTGTCAATTCATACCTTTACAATCGCATGGGGGAATGGATTGGATGGGTGACACCTGAGCAAGAGGTGTATTCAGTTCTTGGATATTATGTTGGGTATCTCAGTAAAGAATCACGTATTTTACGCCAAGGCGCCTTTAATCCACCCAAACAAAAACGGATACCTCCGCCAGCTCCCCCAACTATTTACCCGCCCGCTACTGTTCCACTTGCACCAATGATGAGTGAATTACTCACAGGTACAGTGGATGTACTGCTTGAAGAACCAGAACGATTGCATACATGTGATTCGGGTGAATTTCGCGAAGATCTGGAGTAAATAATTAATGAGTAGGAATCTTACTCCCAAATCAATTGATGCTTCTCATATTACGATTGCGCAGTTAATGCAGTCTGAATCTGCCAATAACCTTGGTAACGTGCATGGTGGCTGGATCATGAAATTAGTGGACGAAGCAGGGGCGTTAGCTTGTATGCGTCACTCTCAACACCGCGTTGTCACAGTTGCAATCGATCAAATGGTTTTTAATCACCCAATCCGTATTGGTGATTTGGTTATCTTGGATGCTGAGATTACTTATACTGGCAGGACATCCATGGAGGCGGAGGTGCAAGTTGTTGCAGAAAATCCTATCACCGGTAAACGTACACACACAAATACAGCATATCTGGTATATGTCGCATTGGATGAGAACGGAAAACCTACTGTGGTACCACATATTCGCGCAAAAAAACCAGCCCAAAAAAGACGAATGGAGCAAGCAAAAGAACGTCAATCCAGACGTTTGGTGCAGAAGAAATAAAGGGGGGATATAAACAAGATACGAAGGATCGAGTCAACCATACATTCCAGTCGATGAAAGGAATAATCGTCACATTTCAGGAAAACCATTTAATTTGCTGAACCGAAGAAGCTAGAATAGTGGAATTTAAAGCGGTTACAATACTCAAGCACATAATCTATTAATTACCCATGACAATGAAAGTGACATCTCGATTCTTACAAGGAATCATTAATCATTCCAATTTTCCAATAATCCTGCTATTGACCATAAACATTATTACGGGATGTATGACATTCCGGGATTATGGTCTTAGTTGGGATGAACCTCTTTTTTACAGGTATGCCGATGCTATCGGCTATGCATATTCCATTCAAGCTAGAATACAAGGTACTTTTGACATTGAGAAAGCTTTTGGCCCAAGTGCCTATGATCATAGAAACCGCGGACCAGCTTATTTGCTTATTGCACATAGATTTGTATCCGTGCTCGAGGATATTCCTGGAGTAGATAATGCCTCTGCCTGGCACCTGACGAATTTCCTGACATTTCAAGTTGGGGTTTTTTTTCTTTACGGTATCTGCCGGCGGTGGGTTAAACCGTGGAGTGCTTTCGCAGCCGCATTCTTATTTTCCTCTCAGCCATTACTTTGGGGACATGCTTTTATAAATCCCAAAGATCCACCTTTTATGGTTTTTTTTCTTGGAACGATTTATTTCGGTTTACGCATGGTGGATGAGCTGGTCAAAGAACCAGTAACAAAACAAACGGTCTGTAGCCGGTTGTTCAAGGTTATCTTATCGGGAATATTCATGGGACTCGCAACATCGATCCGTATTCTCGGTCCGCTGGCAGGTGGATTAATAATAATTTATGCCATCCTATTGCAAAAACCAAAAAAACTGCTTTGGTTCATACCATATGGATTGGTAGCCGCATTGACAACACTTGTGACCTGGCCTTTCTTGTGGGCGGACCCGATCAACCGTTTGATCGAAGTGATCAAGTTCATGTCATCAAATCCAACTCAATTACCCGTTCTGTTTATGGGTACCCTTTTTCGGGCTAATGAACTCCCAAGGAGATACTTTCCATTACTACTGGGTATTACATTAACCGAACCCGTGGGATTCCTCTTCGCCGTCAGTCTAGTTATATGTGTCATTCGAGCTTGGAAAAAACAAATGGAATGGAAATCCATAGGAATTATCCTGGCATGGTTTGTCATTCCCTTTTCATACGTGATTGTTACAAAGCCATCCATGTATGACGGATATCGTCATTTCCTATTTATAATTCCACCAATTTTCATTCTGACGAGTATCACTTTCGACGCAGTGCTATCATTGATTTATAAACACTGGGTCTCTGTATTGTTTATTGTGGCTATCGCTATGCCAGGGATTTATGAGAGCATTCATTTACATCCTTATGAATACACATATTACAATGCCTTCACAGGTGGAATCAGTGGTGCATTCCGAAAATTCGAGACCGATTACTGGCTGACTTGTTATAAAGAAACTATGGAAAAGTTAAATCAGTTTGCACCATCCCATCCATTTATATTTGTCCACCGAGAATATTACATTGCTGGATATTATGCCGCTGATGGTGTCCAAGTAAAAAACTACCGTGGAGAAGCAAAGAATCTATCATCTGGTAACTACATACTTGTTTCCACTCGTGCAAATGATGATCAAAAAATACAGCGTCAGGAACCCGTCATCTTCAGCATTGGACGGGATGGTGCAATATTTTGTGTAGTTAAACAGGTCAGGTAAGTATGACAACACATATTGAACGCTTACATGCTTGTCTCAATGGAATCCTTCTCGATCGACCACCTGTCGTCCTATGGCGTCATTTCCCGGTAGATGATCAAACCCCTGAAGGATTAGCCGCTGCTACTATAAACTTTCAACGTACATATGACTTTGACCTGGTAAAAGTCACACCTGCTTCGTCCTTTTGTTTGAAGGATTGGGGGAGTAATGATGAATGGCAGGGGGATACAGAAGGTACACGCCGTTATACATCTCGCGTTATTCAATCACCTCAAGACTGGGAACGATTACATGTCCTCGATCCAAGCGCCCCTTATTTAGCCGGACATTTAGCTTGCCTACGTATCCTTAGGCAAGAGCTTGGTCCTGAAATACCGATCCTACAAACTATCTTTAGCCCACTCGCGCAGGCGAAGAATCTTGTTGGTGGTGAAAACATGCTCGTTCACCTACGCAATTATCCCGACACAATAATGATCGGACTTGAGAAAATTGCAAAATCAATACAGATCTTCGTTGAGGCTGTCATCGAAACCGGGGTTGATGGCATCTTTTACGCTGTCCAGCACGCCCAGGCAGGATTGCTAACAGTAGACGAATTCTTAAAATATGGTCGTACCTTCGATCTTGATATTCTCAAGACTGTACAAAGTCTTTGGCTGAATATGCTCCATGTTCATGGCAAGGACATCTATTATGATCAGGTTTGTGATTACCCGGTACAAATTATTAACTGGCATGACCATGAAACCGCTCCTTCTTTGGCAGGTGCCATGACGCAATTCACTGGTGTTGTGTGTGGTGGTTTAAGTCGTGATACCATAGTGTTTAAGACACCCCATGATATATATAATGAAGTAAAGGATGCCATCACTCAGACACAAAAACGGCGTTTCATCCTGGGTACAGGTTGTGTTGTTCCTATCATTGCTCCACATGGGAATTTAATCGCAGTGCGAGAGAGCGTAGAGAAGTTATGAGTCTACGTGTCATCACTGGTTCCGCCAAGGGGCGTAGACTGAAGTCGGTCCCAGGCGATTCCACGCGTGCAATCACCGACCGTGTAAAAGAATCACTGTTCAATATCCTGGGCAGTGACATAAAGGGTACTATCTTATGGGACTTGTTTGGCGGTACAGGCGCTGTTGGTATCGAGGCGCTCAGTCGTGGCGCAGCATTTGTTTATTTTCTCGATCGTAGCTGGGATGCGATTAAAACCATACGATCGAATCTCGAGCATACTCACTTGACCGATCATGCGGAGATCCGACATGGCGATGCCTTCACCATGCTCGCCAAGCCTCCTGACCGTAAGTTTGATTACATATTTATTGCACCACCACAATATCAAGAACTGTGGTTGAAAGCTTTGCGTGCCATTGATGATAATATAGGTTGGATGAACGAAAATGCCTGGGTTATCGTGCAGGTTCATCCTCGCGAGTATCAGTCCCTTTCACTTCAGAACCTCAATGAGTTCGATCAACGTAAATATGGTAGTACCTTATTGATTTTTTATGAGAAGGAAACCAGCGGATAGATAAAGTAAATTATCATTCTGGATTAAACAGTATTCCAAGGTTTACCCAATTACTGGGGACAGGCACTATCCAAAGAATAATTAATTCCATGGAGCGATGATGAGTTTATTGTTTTCATCAGATGAATGGCCAAGATAAGGTAAGCCCCAGGCCTCAGCGATTGTTTTTAATATAGAATAATGCGTATATTGTGTATCATCCTGAAAGCCACGCTTGACCTGGTTCGAGACGAATACAGTCGGAATGCGTCCACCAGCAACTTCCGGTAATCCACAACAAGAATGATCTCCCTGCCCTTCATCCCAAGTTAATACGATTAAATAAGGCTTACCTTCCAATTCAAGGCTAGGAATCAAAGTGTCCATTAACAACCCAAGCCAAGCATCGGCTATGTTGAGCGGACATTCCTCCGAGTCATGTGCAGAATTGCAAAGATTTGGCATTATGAAAGCGAAATTTGGAATAATACCTGCCGCCAGATCTAGAGCAAGATCAGGTAATGGAACAATACTACGTTCGCAACGGGTCTTATCCAGCCGGATCGGATCGAAATAAATAAAGGGATTATGTTTCTGAGAATATTTTCCCCAACTCCCGATAAAACAACGACGAGGCATATCCTCCTGATAAGTCTTCCATGTACGTCCGCTTGCTTCAATATAATCCGGAAGACTTGGAGCGTTTATGAAACAGTCTTCACAGTTTGTTGTAATGTTGAAAGTATCACCTGCTATCATTGCAAGATAGTTTGGTAGGCTTGGGTGAATGACAGCATAGTATTCAGTGAAGAGTACATACTCTTGGGCAAAGCGATTATATATTGGCATGAGTGGATTACCAATAACCGTCCCAAATTCCTTATTTTCGAAGACGATAAAGATGATATGAGAAAAATCCGGAACGAGGGACTTTAAAGTTGGTATAGATACAGGGATAGATGTTTTAACCGCTGTTGGTGTTATCGATGCAGGTATAAACGGTGTTGATGTAGACGTCAGATTAGTTAATAGCGAGACTGATGGTTGGGGACCTATGGAGGAAGAAGGGAGGCAGGCAACAAGGAACAATAAAATCAACAGAGACAGAAGAAAACGACGCATAGGTAGCCTCCAGCCTAAGAATTTTATATAGTATATCGTTTTTGATACTTGTTGTATGATAAATTCATAATATCGCATATTCTTAATATCATACTAGACGATAAATTAAAATCATCCGTGTGGAGGTATCAGATGAAACTTCGTTTACGATTACTCGGGCGCTATGGCATCCATGCCTGTTCATTGTTTAATAATGTATACTCCAGCGAACTAGAAACAATAGGCATGGGGCTTACAACATGGGCTGAACTGCGATGGGCAGCACGGGCTGAAGGCGTGGTTCATCTGGATGATCTTTTACTCCGGCGTGTACGTTTGGGTATAACCATGCCTCACGGGGAATTGGAAGATGGAACATATCCATGATACCGTCGTATTTGAACTTGGTTGGGATGAAATCCGCTGGTCGCAGGAAGTCACGGGATACACCCGGCTCTGGAAGCAATACTATTCTTTTCCGGGTCAAAGAGATTAAACAACGTTTGATAGAATAAATCATCACGCGAAAGGAGATAATCGCCATGGAAATCAAAACAGTTGTGATAGAAAAGCCAGAATCAATCAACTTCATCCTTGGTCAGTCGCACTTTATCAAAACAATAGAAGATATTCACGAAAGCCTGGTGACAACCGTACCGGGGATCAAATTTGGATTAGCCTTCAATGAGGCATCAGGTAAGTGCCTCGTACGTTGGACAGGTACTGACGATCAAATGATCGAACTGGCAAAGAAGAACGCTCAAGCGATTGGTGCCGGACACTCATTCATATTATTCTTAGGTGAGGGATTCTTCCCTGTCAATGTGTTGAACGTAATAAAATTGGTACCCGAAGTCTGCAATATCTTTTGCGCCACAGCAAACCAGACTGAGGTGTTGGTGGCGGAAAGTGATGTGGGTTGCGGTATTCTTGGTGTTATTGATGGATCATCACCTTTGGGTATTGAAGGAGATGAAGACATCACCTGGCGAAAAGGATTTCTACGGAAGATCGGTTATAAACTTGAATAATGTGTACTGATTTTTACTCTGGCTTAATCTGAACGCTTGCTGAAACATGGACATGATGTGAAAAGTTACGATTATGCTAATCGCAAAGGTGTTGAAGTAATAACCTGGGAACATTTTGCTGCATTGTCAGCTGGCTTGACAGAAATGCTTGCCGGGCATCGGATTGAAATGGTTGTTGGCATTGCTCGTGCTGGATTGTTTCCAGCAACGGCTATAGCGTGCGCTCTCCGAAAAGAGCTCTACCCAATACGAGTAACCCGTCGTTTGGATGATAAGGTAATTTTCGACCGACCTGAATGGGGTGTAGACGTCTCACCTGAAGTTGCTGGAAAAGTGGTTGGGGTTGTTGACGATATTGCCGATAGTGGTGAAACCCTGAACATGGTCGCATACCGGATTAAAGAACTTGGTGCAGCAGGAATTGTGACATCCAGCCTGGTTTGTCACACATGGGCAAAGCCTATGCCTGACATCACCACTCTGGTGAGTGATGCGCTGGTTATTTTTTCTTGGGATATCCATGTGTTTCTAGACGGACGATGGCAGCCCCACCCAGAATACTTATCTGCGCGCAGTGCACAAAAAGGGTTCGATCCCAAATAAATATTTTAACAACCATCCTGCAGTGAAGTGACCTTCGTCAATAAAAATATATCTTACCAGATATGGATATAGTCTCCCCCGCTGAGGAACTGTCGATATGGATAAAACTGGATGAAAGGGATAATCAAGAGCAGCGCGAAACCATTCAAACTGAATCTAAGTGATTATCCGGGATATCACTCGCTGAATCGCATAACCAGGTTCTCTTTTTCATCATAGAATGACCTTGCACAAAATGGAGGATCACCACGCTTCATACATTTAATTTTTGCCAATAACACAGGTATATCTTCGACAAATGGCTTGCTGGAGATTTCTTTGAAAGGAACCCATTCGAGAATCCCTTCGTGGGATGGCTCAAGTTCTCCAGCACGCCACTCGCCTGTGAAAACATAGATACCTATCCCCGCATATTCACCGGTATCCAAAATAACAGTACCACACAGCCATATATCACTTGAGAGACCCGTCTCTTCCATCAGTTCACGTCTGGCAGCGGAGAGTACATCTTCGCCACTCTCCACATGACCGCCAATCCCGTTATATTTATTTGCCCATAAGCGCTTGGTTTGTGCTCCCTTGATAAGCAAAACCTGATTCTCGCGCCTCACAAAAATCAGCGTGCGGGGAATTAACATATACCGATCATTAGTAACGCTTTGGTCACTACGTGGCATTAATATTCCTGTCATACAAAAGAGCAGGGACACGAAAATTATCCCTTTGCGGGAAATTTGTGTCCCTACACGAACTTTTAATCAGCCAGATCACCAACCACTTCGCCGCTGTTCCCTTTCCCCAAGTAAGTGTTGAGGTTCGGCTGGACAGCCACCGTTTTAATGTATTTTTCTACATATTGGCGAGTGTCCGCTAGGCCAAGTAATCGGAATAGTTTATCAAATTGTGCTTCCCAAGCCAAGCCAAGTTCATGCTTGAATGAAGCAGGCAAGGCATTGATTTTGGATTTATACGGACCTAAGGCATTCTTGCGTGTTTTATAATAAAACTGTTCATCGGTCATATCGGCTTTTCGTTCAGTTCCTTGCTTTACATCCAACCAGGAGTACATCTCCTGACGCAAACCGACTGGAGCACGATCAAAAAACATATTCATGAAATTGGTCGCAAGATGGACCTCACAAGCCTCAGATTCGACAAATTTTCCAAAGGCATCTTCTGGAAGGGTTGAAGCTCCATGCTGCACCGTACCGCCTAGACCAAATTCAGTTCGTGCCACCCGGCTGAGGTCACGTAAGATTTTAAAGTCTACTTTAACTTCGGCGATTGATCCATTTGGCAAGACAACACCACCGTGAGACGTGCCTGTTTGGATGCTTATTTTACTCAACCCAGCAGAGCCTGGAACTCTTTTTTCTAATTCAACATTAAATCCTTCCATGTAGGTTTGTAATTCCGCCTCGGTTGAATTGTGCTTACCCACTTCACCTATCTCACCACCGATCGAAATCGTGATTCCTTCTGGTTCAATCTCCCGGATGAAAGCAGCATACATTGCTGATAAGGAATAATTAAGGATTTGTTGTTCCGAAATTGTCGCCTTGTTGATATCGACGAGGGTAGATGAATCAATATCGATGTTGAAGAACCCAGCCTCGATGGCTTGACGGGTTAGATTGCGTACAGCATTCAACTCAGTTAGACTATCACCGGCATAGCGTTTAGCTGAGATCTGGAAATGATCACCCTGAATAAAAATTGGACCACGAAAACCCTCTGCAATCGCGGCTGCGAGAACATTGGTGGCGTATTCGACCGGGCTCTGATAGGTATATCCTATCTCTGATCGGGCAATCTCAAATATAATCGCACCAGCATTAATCTTCCTAGCTGCACGCAGAACTGCTTTTGCCGCCTCAAACGATAAGACTCGCAGGTTTATAGCCGGCACACTAAATGTCAACGGTACTTCGCCACGTCCACGTGCCATATACAGTTCATGGATTGAAGCTGGTATGATGCCCAACTCAAGCGCAGCGGCTCGGGTGAGAAAATTCGCCCAACCGTGGAGTGCGCCAGTTTCTATATTAATTATTTCTACTAATTTATCTATCTTAGTTCTTAGTTTCGTTTCATCAATCACATTAACCTTCGAACCCTCTACGCGTATACTTTGGTCAAGCATCATCAATACCTTATTTAAAGGATTATCCATAAAATACTCCTCATAAATGAATTATGATATTAAATTTAGCAAACTTGATTATAACCACAAACTCGGGCTATAATGTGTGGATGGCTGTAATGAAGCCAAACCATCATTCCCATCGTATATCTATCTTAGGAGGCAACAATGAGTGATCTTTTTGAACGTGTAACTGGTGATCAGGATGTTTTCAAGAAATTAGCCAGTCACATCCCTGGTTTCAGTGGATATATTGAACGTCAGAACCGACGTGCATCTGATAAATTACTGCGTGAAACTGTCGCTGATCGCTTTGAGGTGCAATGGAAACGCATTTCAGCGATTCAAACCGATATGGTCAGCCAAGGGATGATCGCTTTAGTTGACGAAATGGAAAAAGCAGCCATTCAGTTACGCACTTTCATTGATAAGATCCGAACTGCTGCATACGGCTATTCAGGATTCTTCGATGCAGTGAAGATCAATGAAAATGAGCTGGCACAGCTGTATGCATTTGACTTAGCGTTCTTTGATTTTGCCGAACAGATCGCACGCGCAGTAGATAACGTAGAATCTAGTATGGGAGATGAAACCGCTCTACCAGCAGCAATCCGTAACCTGATCGGAATTGCACGGCAAGCTACTGAGACTTTAAACAAACGCTCCGAAGCGGTCACAGGTGGTGTAAAAGAATAACCGTTACTTCATCCTGCTAGATTCTATTCAATACAGGGAAGTATCCCTGTTAAGATGTTAAATCATGATTACCAGGGTTTACTGATTACTCTGGAATGATCACCAGATACGGTACCAGCTTATTGACCATATAAAACATGTGGAAAGAATATATCGCTACAGCCTCAATTAATGAAGCAACAACAATCTTGAAAGAAAAGGGAGAACGTGCTCGCATCGTCGCAGGGGCCACAGATCTGATCCTAGAACTCAAGCGCGGCAACCGTAAGGGTATTGATACTCTAATCGATATTACCCGAATTGTTAATCTTGGCCGGATCATACTTGACGAAGATGATGTCATTCACATCAGCCCTCTTGTTACCCATAACCACTGTGCAACTTCCAAACTAATTCGCGAGCGTGCTTACCCATTGGCACGCGCTGCTTGGGAAGTGGGTGCACCACAGATTCGGAACCGTGGGACGGTAGCAGGAAATGTGATCACAGCTTCTCCTGCAAATGATACAATCACCCCCCTAATCGCCCTTGGTGCATGGGTTGTGCTCGCATCCTCAAGAGGAGAGCGGGAGGTTCCTCTAAGTCAATTCTACTCTGGTGTGCGAAAGACGGTTATGCAACCAGATGAAATGCTGATAGACATCGCCTTTCCGGCAATGCGGGATTACCAGAGAGGGACTTTTATAAAAATGGCGCTACGACGCGCTCAAGCCATATCGGTTGTTAATGTGGCGATTATCCTTTCCTTAGACGAGTCTCGTATTCGTGAAGCGTCTATCACTCTAGGAGCAGTAGCACCAACAATCATCCATGCCCCTGAGGCGGAATCTTATCTATCTGGTCATGAATTGACAGAGGAGATTATCCACGAAGTCGGACGGCTGACAGTTCAAGCCAGTCGTCCGATAGATGATATACGAGGTTCAGCTGCCTTCCGGCGAGAAATGCTGAGAGTTATGACTATAAGAGGGTTACGTGCTTTGCGTGATGGTCAGGAGCACAACGGATTCCCTTTTAATCCGGTGTTGTTATGGGGGAGGGATAAAAATCAAGTAAATACATCGAGAAAGAGTGCCCGGCATATTGATGGATCGTCGATTCGAACAACGATTAACGGCAAAGAATATCACTTCACCAATGGGTACAATAAAACTCTTTTACGTCTGTTGCGTGAGGACGCTGGATTGATTGGTACGAAAGAAGGTTGCGCGGAAGGTGAATGCGGTGCCTGCACCATCTTTTTAGATGGCAAAGCTGTTATGGCTTGTCTTGTGCCAGCCCCGCGAGCTCATGGAGCGAAGATTGAAACAATTGAGGGACTGGCATCCAATGGTCATTTGCATCCGATCCAACAGGCATTTATTGAAGGTGGAGCAGTGCAATGCGGTTACTGTACGCCAGGTTTCTTGATGTCAGGAGCCAAACTTCTCGAAGAACGACCACATCCGACAAAAAATGAAATTGAGCAGGCAATCACCGGGAATCTATGCCGATGTACAGGTTATTATAAAATCGTCCAGGCAATCGAGAAAGCAAGTAAATAATATATCGAGGTTGAAAGGTAATCATGGGAAGATACGAAATGAGACGTCCACCACCCAAACGCCAATGGGAGATTCACCCGATCTGGCGGGGGATCGGTTTCTTGATCATTCTGATCATACCGGTTATGGCTTATGCTGGGGCAGATGTATTAGTGAAGTATGGATTAGAGAGAAATTGGCCAATTCCCTATCAACTTGTCGGTTCGCCACGCTTGCCTAATATTGTTTGGAGAGTCCCAGTATTGACACAGATCCTCAAACCCATAGCTGGTTGGACAAATTTGTATGCCAATCTAATCATAGCGTTCATACTGGTTCTCTTCCTTGGGGGTATTATTTCATTGATTTATGCCTTCATGTATCGCATAATCGGTCCACCACGTTACGGTCCCACCGATGTACCACCACCTAGACATAATCCAAAACCTTATCGCCGCTGAAAAAAGGTATTATCTCTATATGACTAAAAACATCATCAGTAAATCTGTATCCCGAATTGATGCCCTGGGTAAGGTCACTGGCGAAACACAATATTCTGGTGATCTCTCCATGCCAGGTATGCTATATATGAAAGTCCTCTTTGCTAACCGTCCGCATGCGCGGGTAGTTAAGATTGACACGTCCAAAGCAGCAGCCATAACTGGTGTAGTAGCTATCTATACAGCCAAAGATGTGCCAGTGAATGAGTATGGTTTGCAACTAAAAGATCAGCCTGTGTTATGCGGACCCGGTTCATCCAAACCTGGTGGTGACATTACCCGATTTGTGGGAGATCACATTGCAATAGTTATCGCACAGAGTGAGAAAGCCGCGACGATAGGGTGTGAGTCAATTGAAGTTGGTTATGAAGATTTACCAATCGTAACAGATCCGGTAGCAGCCATGCAACCTGATTCTCCGCTCGTTCATCCGGAACTTGGAGAAACAAACGTTTGCGTGCATTACAAAATCCGAAAAGGTGACATAGAAACCGCCTTCGCAAAAGCTGATTTAATTGTAGAAAGTGAGTATCATTGTCCTGTACAAGAACATGCTTACCTGCAACCTGAGGCTGGATTAGCCTACATCGACGAAGAAGGACGGGTCACGGTACAAGCTGGGGGACAGTGGACACACACCGATCGCTCCCAAATCGCCCATGCATTAGGTTTGCCAGATGAGCAGGTACGCGTTATATACCCGGCAGTTGGAGGTGCTTTTGGGGGTCGGGAAGACATATCGATACAGATTGTTTTAGCCTTAGCTGCGCAAAAACTTAAACGTCCAGTGCGGGTCATCTGGAGTCGCCAAGAATCGATCATTGGACACGGTAAGCGTCATCAAATGGTTATACAAGCTAGATGGGGAGTGACCAATGATGGCAAGCTGATCGCGGCGGAGATGAAAGTCATCGCGGATGCCGGGGCATACATGTACACAACCAATAAGGTACTGGGTAATTCGACCATTACATGTACTGGACCTTACTATATACCGAACGTTAAGGCTGATGTATATGGTGTTTATACAAACAATGTCCCTGGTGCAGCCTTTCGTGGTTTTGGTGCCCCGCAAGTGCAGTTTATGGCTGAAATTCAGATGAACAAGCTAGCCGAGACGCTCAACATAGATCCAGTCGAATTTCGTCACCGCAACGCCCTCCGAGAAGGCGATACACTTGGAGTCGGCACACCTGCTCCAGGTCCGGTCAGTGTTGTACAAGTCATCGAAGCTGCAGCGAAAAAATTTGGTTGGAAGAAAAAAGCCAAGGGTTGGACTGCACCCTCCATTGAAAAACCAAAAGAGATTCACCTTCGTCGAGGTATTGGTTTTGCCTGTGGCTTTAAAAATGTGGGGTTCAGTTTTGGTTATAAAGATAATAGTTGGACACGCGTAGAGCTACACGGAAAAGAGTTGATTGAGAACGTAGTTGTCTACCACGCTGGTGCAGAGGTAGGACAGGGTACGCATACTGTAATGGCACAAATGGCAGCGGAAGCGATAGGAGTACCTTATGAGAAAGTCACGATGGTCACCTCGGACTCCGCTACAATGGGTAACTCTGGCAGTGCTTCGGCTTCTCGTATGACTTTCATGGCTGGCAATGCCATCAAGGGTGCTGCTGAACGAGCAGTTGAAAAGTGGCGAAACGAAGAACGACCCGCTATTGCGGAGTACACGTATCTGGCTCCAGAGACCACACCTTTTGATAAAGAGACAGGTTATTCGAAACCTAACTTCGCCTATGGTTATGTGGCTCAAGCTGCTGAAGTGGAAGTAGACATGGATACAGGTCAAGTTCGCGTATTACGCCTCGTCTCCGCTGACGATGTGGGGCAGGCTATCAACCCAGCCTTGGTTGAAGGTCAGATCGAAGGTGGTGTTATCCAGGCACAGGGTTACACCTTGTTGGAGAACTACCAGACAAAAGAAGGCTACGTATTGACCGATCAGCTCAGCACTTATCTCATCCCTACCATCCGGGATATTCCAGAGCAGGTCGAATCAGTTATTGTTGAAGTTCCAGATCCTATTGGTCCATGGGGTGCCCGCGGCATGGGTGAACTACCATTTATACCGGTTGCTCCCGCACTCGTCACAGCAATCCACGATGCTACTGGAGTCTGGTTTCAGGATTTACCCCTGACACCTGAACGTGTACTTCATGGTTTGGGGAGAATTTAGTTTTACAAGGAAGCATCATTGTTCCCTAAGTTATTTGAGCACAAATATAAATTTGCGATTTTCATTCTACTTGGTTTCGCTTCAATAATATCCATCGGCCTCGCATTCGTTCGCATGCAGTATAGCGATACGCTGCACTATAAGAACCTGGTTTGGAACTTGATCCTGGCCTGGATTCCGTTATTGTTTGCTACCACTGCATATATATCTGCGATTTCACGCAAACCCATCTTTTATATGATTATTCTGGGTTGTTCGTTAGTATGGCTGTTATTCTTTCCCAATGCCCCTTATATCCTGACCGATTTCCAACATTTAAGCTTAGTTAACGATAATGTCCCCGTCTGGTTTGATGTGATTTTACTTGTTTGGTTTGCCTGGACTGGGCTCTTGCTGGGTATGGTTTCATTGTATCTCATGCAGAAGATCATTGACCGGACCTTTGGTTCTGTAATTGGTTGGTTATTTGTATTTGTATCTGTCAGTCTGGGGAGTTTTGGAATCTACCTGGGTCGATTCGAGCGCTGGAACAGTTGGGATGTTTTTCAAGATCCACTATCAATCCTCAAAGATTTATTGCATACATTCCAGCACCCACGGTCTAATATCCGGTTACTTGGTTTTACTCTCCTGTTTGCTCTATTTTTCCTTTTTATTTACCTCACTCTTATAATCTTTGGCAAATTAGCTCACGAACAACGACGAGAGCTTAATTGAGTCTCTTGTTTAATAAGCAAGTGCTAATAAAACCTTAAGTGGATTCTAAATTTACCATTATGGATCGATGAAGCTATGACAGCAATTATCCTAATCCGTGGTGGAGGTGATCTGGCGTCCGGTGTTGCACTTCGTTTACACCATGTTGGGCTGCAGATCGTTATCACAGAATTATCACAACCACTGGCTGTGCGCAGGCTGGCCTCATTTGGCGAGGCAATTTACAGCCAAAGGATCACTGTTGAAGATGTCACTGCCAGCTTTGTAACAGCTGAGGCGGAAATACCAGCTATCCTTGCCATTGGTGAAATCCCGGTCCTGATCGACCCATCTGCCACTATTCTTAATTCCTCTTTACCAGTAAAGGTCATCGTTGATGCTCGAATGACCAAGCGTCAACCCAATCTGGCGATGGACATTGCACCCCTTGTAATTGGATTAGGTCCTGGTTTCATTCCAGGTATGAACTGTCACACAGCCATCGAGACCAATCGCGGTCACTCTCTAGGCCGAGTTTACACGAAAAGTATACCCGAAGCCGATACAGGTACCCCCGACACTGTTGCTCATCAGCAAGCCGAACGCGTCCTCCGTGCCCCTGCAAATGGCGTTCTTATCAACCACGCAAATATTTGTGATCACCTCGAATTTGGGCAAGTGATTGCGGAAGTGAACGGTATCCCCATCAAAGCACCCTTCAAGGGTGTGCTGCGTGGTCTCCTGCACGACGGTCTATCTATCCCCCGCGGTCTTAAGATCGGGGACCTCGATCCACGAGACGATCCCCAATACTGTACCATGGTATCTGATAAATCCCTGGCAATCGGGGGCGGGGTTTTGGAAGCAATCTTGAGCCCCAAAGACTTACGCCAACAGTTATGGTCATAATATTCAGAGGAAATATTAATTCCTCTCATCTGCTAATGATATCCTCTGCTAGCAATAAATGAAACTTTCCCATGCATTACGTCTTGGAAGCACACCTCGACTAGCTTTTGTTGGCGCTGGGGGAAAATCAACCGCAATTTTTAAGCTTGCACGTGAACTGTCTCCCGCGCTGGTATCCTCAACTACGCATTTAGGGACCTGGCAAGCATCACTTGCGGACCGCCATTTTTTAGTCGATGCTGGCAAGGAACTCCCCAATATCGAAGCTATTCTTGGTTCAGGCGTAACCTTGATCACGGGTGCCATCCCCACCGGATCGGATCGAACTTTGGGATTATCCATGCAACAAATAAATAAAATCTACGACCTAGCGGAAGAGAATAACTTACCACTTCTGATAGAAGCAGATGGCTCACATCAACGACCACTCAAGGCGCCAGACAAGCATGAGCCGGCAATCCCTGATTTTGTGGACATGGTCGTTGTTGTAGCAGGCCTTTCCTCGATAGGAAAACCATTATCGGATGAATTTGTTCATCGGCCAAAGATTTATTCAACACTAAGCAAACTTTCAATAGGAGATCCGATCACGCTTGATGCAGTAGTCAAGGTCTTGACAGGTCCTCAAGGTGGACTAAAAAATATCCCATTTAGTGCCAAGCGTGTAGTTTTGTTGACACAAGCTGACAATTCGGAAGTACTGAGTTATTCAAATTACATAGCAAAACGCCTTATACCAACATTCCACTCCATCGTTGTTACTTCTCTAAATCAATCAACCGTTTGGGCTGTCCACGAACCGACCTCGGCAATCATCCTGGCTGCAGGTGAGTCGACGCGTTTGAGGCAACCCAAGCAACTGCTTGAAATTCAAGGCCAGTCTATTATCCGTATCGTTGCACATGCTGCGTTATCAGCAAGGTTATCACCGGTGATTGTAGTAACAGGTGCCTATGCAAAACAAATCTCTGAATCTTTACACGGGGTCCCGGTTCAAATTGTTCATAATGCCAATTATCAACTTGGTCAGAGTTCGTCCCTACAGGCAGGATTGCATGCCCTTCCTGCTGAGACTGGTGCAGTTATCTTTTTGCTGGCTGACCAACCCCAGGTTACTCCTGCGGTCTTGGACACCCTGGTGGAAGCCCATGCCACAGGATTTCATTCCATTCACGCTCCAATGGTTGATAACCGTCGCGCTAATCCAGTATTATTTGACCGGCGAACCTTCACTGATTTAATGTCACTTAAAGGTGATGCTGGCGGTCGGGGGATTTTTAATGAATATCCGGTCGAGTCATCACCCTGGCACGATAATCGATTATTGCTGGATATTGATTCATTTGAAGATTACCAGCGTGCCCTGGATATGCTGTCATGATCGCTGCTATCGTATTAGCCGCTGGAGAATCCAAACGCATGGGATGTCCAAAACTTACCCTTCCTTGGGGTAAAACATCCTTACTCGGGCAAGTGATCATTACACTTGCAACTGCAGGTATAAATGATATTGTCATTGTAACTGGCGCCGTCCAGGAGCAGATATTCAATCTTGTCGATTTATATAGAAAGAAATATCCAGTTCGTACCATAAATAATGATGGCTATGCGAAAGGAGAAATGTTATCATCGCTTCAAATTGGATTATCCGCGATGAAACCCGAGACACTTGCCACTCTTGTTGTTCTGGGGGATCAACCACAGATTATGGCAAGTATCGTTAGACAAATTATCAGCACCTATCTCGAAACAGGAGCCCCATTGATTATTCCTAGTTTCCAAATGCGCCGTGGTCATCCCTGGTTAGTTGCGCGAACACAATGGGACTC
>Ga0315285_10000622_pt1 | contig 36828 bp, 85 predicted proteins | sample YL17G09_36_MG_FD_203698 | JGI IMG/M metagenome (GOLD analysis project Ga0315285, IMG submission 203698) | Sediment microbial communities from Yellowstone Lake, YNP, Wyoming, USA - YL17G09_36 | ecosystem: Environmental > Aquatic > Freshwater > Lake > Sediment | place: USA: Wyoming | collected...
TTGCTCTAAAACCTATTTTTTTCTTATTTTAACTGAAAATTTTATTGCAGTTAATTCTCTCGCCACATAATAGGGCAAAATGATTAAGAGGTTGGAGTTTAAAAAACTTTTGGTTGTTTTCCCAATATATGTTTTATGCCACGACAAAGTTTATAAATAGAAAACATCATAGGGTTTAATGGAAGAGGAGAAAAAAGAGAGAGTTGAGTTGAATAAGATTGAAATCAGAATTTTAGATTATTTGAAAAAAGTTAATTTGGCTTCTTCTACCAACATTTCTTTTAATGTTAGTGCTAATCTTTTATATGCTAAAAAATATCTTCACCACTTGGAAGAATTAGGGTATATTGAAGTAGATGAAAATTATAAACAAGTATTAAAACATTTCACTTTTTGGAGATTGAAGAAAAAATGACATTAACAAAGGAAGATGAACAGGAAATTTCGGAATATGTATCAAACTTTTTAGAAAAAAGCAAAAAGAAAGAATATTTGTATAGGGAAATTTTACATAATTTGAAATCTTGGCAAAAACTTATATTTTATATTTATAATAATCTTTTAGCAGGAAAACTTGAAGTTTTTTGCAAAGAATTAGAAACTCATAATATATGTTCTCATTATAATTCTTGTGTCTTTTTACAAAGATTAGAGAGTTATGGGCTTCTTCAAAAATCAGATATAAGTAGATATAGAGTTTATGATATTATTAATGTAAATGAATGGAAGTATCTTAGACAACTAATATTGGCAGAAAATAGACATCAACAACCAAACAACAATTCTACTAATCTACCAATCAACTATTCATCTACTAAACAACAAACTACAACGACAAAGAAAGACGAAAAGAAAAAGAAAGCTATTATAACAAAAACAAAATGAAAAAATTAAAAAGGAGAAGAAAATGAAAAAAGAAATTAAATTAACGAGAGAAGAAAGATATTGGGAAGAATATTATGAAAGAGAAATGGATTTTGATGGAAGAATTACACCTGAAAATACACCTATAATTGAGTGGATTTTAAATATATGCCAAGAACTTTTTAAACAATCAGAAGCTATAAGAAAATTAGAAATAGAACTTTTTGCATTTTCTACTTTAGATATAGACAAAAAAGCAGAACGGGAAAAATTAAAAGAAGAAGAAGCAGAAACACTTAAAATGTATAATAAATTAAAAAAGAAAAAAAATAGAAAATGACAGAAGAAAAAGCATTTTTGGATAGACAAAAAGATTTGTTGGAAATAATCCAACTTATAGAAAAATTTAAGAAAAAATATAATGGAAATATAAAAGATATTTTAAAATTGATTGAGTTATCTGAAAAAATTAATTTAAATGTAATAGAAACTAATAAGGTTCAACTTATAAGATTAACATTAATTAAATTAGAAACAAAATTTGGCAATAAATTAATACCAATCAAAGAAATTATAAAAGAATTAAAAAATAGAATGGAAAATGAAGAAATTTTGGGAATATTAGACAATCTGACAATTTCAGGGGATATTTATCACCCAAAAAAAGATTTTGTTCAAAGAATGTAAAAGGAGAAAATAAAATGCAAAGAAGTATGAATAATAACTTTTTCAAGCAGGAAAAATCTGATGAAGATATAGGCAAAATAATCGCAAGTTTGAAAAAAGCAAAGGCAAAATATAATGAGAAAACATTAGTTATCAGCAAAAATGACTTGGTTTATAAAATTGTTGATAATTTGAATGTTCCAAAAGCAAAAGCCATAGAATACTTGATGATTATTCAATCAAGAGGAATTATCACAATAGACAAAGATATTATATGCTTTTCTCCTAAATCAGATGAAAAAATGCGAAAAGAAGCAGAACAAGAAGCAGAAAAAATAATAGGAAATATGGGAGAACCAATAACTGCAAAGGGGGGTAAATTAGAATGAAAATAGAAAATATTGAATTGTCTAAAATAACCAAAACAGATGTAGAAACAAAAGAAGATACAAAAACTATTTATGTAGCTACATTCTCAAATGAAGAAATAAAAGTTAATATTTCTCAAGAAGAAGTATTTGACTTGGCTATAGGGTAAAAATATTCAATTAAAATAGAAACCGAGCAAAAAAAATTGTAAATAGCTTAAAAATTATAAGGGGGTAAATGAAAATGCGAGAAGAAATTGAAAATAATATAAAAATGCTGTTAGAAATTGCAGAAAAGCTTGAATTAGATGTAGATGGAAACACGCTTTTAGAGATTGCTGTGAAATTATTTCAGGACGAAGAAATCAGGAAATCAAGAACATCTTTTAATGCACCAAGAACCGAAGCAAAATCTCCACAAGCAGAAAACAAAGAAGAACTTGCCACAGAAAAGCAAATTGGATTTTTGCTCAAATTGGGCTACAAAGGGAAAACAGAAAATCTAACAAAACGAGAAGCTTCCGAACTTATCAAGAGTTTGAAAGAGGGAGAGAGCAATTATTAAATCATAATCCGAGTATATGCAGGACAGATGTAAATTATGAACCTTACATCTCTTCCTCACAGGGAATGATTTACCTCGCCCTGTGAGGTTATATAATCAATATGTCACAAGAAAGTGTATTAAACTTATTAAAAAAGAATGGAAAGATGACTTCAAGAGAAATTAAGAAAAAGTTAAAGATTAGTAATGGGGTCAATTACTCTTTGAAAGCCCTTCAAAAACAACACCTAATAATCAGGAGAAAATCTGGAACAGGAATAAATAATCCAAGAATTAAAAAAATTAGAGGTTATTGTTAATGGGAATATTTTTTAAACCAAATATGAAAGAAGCCAAGAAATATGTTAAACAAGTTTGTCAAAGGGAAGGAATAAAAAAGTGTCCAACTCCTAAGTTAGTTAGTAAAAGTAAACAAGTAAAACATATTAAAAATTGGAAAACTTATGAGGTAAAGTTGTGGGAATAAAATGGGAAAAAAAATTGAAGAAATAAAGAAAGATATTGAAGAGAAGTTATGTGAACTTGTTAGTTATGTTAGCAGGGAATATGCAAGTCCAATAAAAAAAGAACTTTTATTAGAAATAGACAAGAAGCTTAAATTTTATCTTGAAAATTGTGAAGATAAAGATTTACAAACACTTTTATTATTAAACGAATTTATATCAGGAATAATGGTGGGATTTAGAAGATGACATTTAGAGAATTTAAAACTTTTGATGAAGCAATAAAATATCTAAAAGAACAAGGTGCTGATTTAGAAGGAAATCCAAAGAAGAATATTAAATTTCTTTTTGAAAAACGAGCTGAAAATGGTATGGCGATAGGAGTTCAAACTCAATTCTGTCCATTATGCAATAAAACTTCTGATGGTGGGGGATTTATGTGTGTTTCAAGAGAAAAATTGAAAGAAATAGAGCAGGAAGATACTTTGAAGATGATGTGTTGTTCTTGTATGGAATTAAGCAAATTATTAATTACAGAATATGGCTTTGATGACAAGCAAGTTCATATAGTTATGGCACTTATCAGAAAAATAAAAGAAGAAAAAGGAATTTAAAATGCTAAATGAAAAAAGAATTATAAAAAAAACTTATAACAGAACAAATATAGAATGTTTTGATTTATTATTGCAACAAACATTATTAGAACTTGTTTTATGTTGTAATAATCAAAAGTTTAAACCAAAAGATGAAAGACAGATTAATATTTTAACTAAATTGTCAGAAAAAATAAAAGAAGAAAAAGAAATATGAACCACGAATGTGAAAGAAAATGCGGAAAAATATGGGAAGTAACTATGGCGTCAGGAATTATTTATTGTAAATCGTGCGGGACAATATTATATGAAGAACAAGTCCACGAAAGTATTTTGGAGAAAATTAAACAAAGGAAAACAAGATGATACCATTTCCAAATAAAAAATATAAAATAATTTATGCTGACCCCCCTTATGAGTTTAAAACTTATTCAAAAAAAGGACAAACAAAAGCAAATGGTTCTATGTTGCCACATTATAATACTATGAGTTTAGAAGATATAAAAAAATTACCTATTCAGAATATATGTGATGAAGAATGTATTTTATTCTTATGGGTTACTATGCCAACAATAGAACAAGCATTTGAATTGATAAAATCTTGGGGATTTAAATATAAAACTTGTGCATTTGCTTGGGTTAAACAAAATCCATCAGGAAATGGTATATATTCAGGATTAGGGCATTATACCTGCCAAAATATTGAATTATGCTTATTAGCAACTAAAAATAAGTTTCCAAAAAGAATAGATAAATCAATAAAGCAAATAGTTCTTTCTCCACGAAGAGAACATAGCAGAAAACCTGATGAAGTTAGAGAAAGAATTGTAAAATTAATGGGGGATTTACCTCGTATAGAATTATTCGCAAGACAAAAAGTAGAAGGTTGGGATTGTTGGGGTAATGAAATTCCTGATGATTGTCAATTAAACTTAATGGAGAAAGAAGATGATAATTCCTGAAGATTACTATAAAAAAGAGATAAATATATTTTTAACTCAAGCAGAAATTGAAGAGATTATTGAATGTTTAAGCCGAGAGCAACATAATATTTTTGAGTTTTTGAATTTTGAAAAGATAATAAAGAAATTAAAGAAGAAAAAATAAAATGGCATTTACCTGTATAAATATACCTTGCCCCCCGATTGCTGACGCTATTTCAGTTGGTATGCTTTTCGTTGAAATAATTGTTGAATTATATTTACTTTTATACTTATTAGGAGAAAGAAGATGAAAAAGAAAGCAGGATTTTTTTATGGACTTTTCGCAGTAATCGGATTTATCATTTTTCTTATAATTCTTGTTTTGATTATTTTAGCTGTATATTTTATGATTGCTTATGGCTTTCCTGCTTTCAAGGAAACAATCACTAATATTACAGGGGTGACAAGATGACACAAGAAAATATTATTTATGATTTTTTAATGGAATATGGTTGGGCAATTTTATCTGCAATTATATGTATTGGCGTTCTTGCATATTTTGGAGTTTTTTCTAATTTAACATATACTTCAACTAATTATAAATGTTTAGCTGAAACGCTTTGTCAAAATCAATCTTTAGAGTTAGACATTTATTACCAAAATAACCCTTCAATATGGTGCAAGAAAGAGATAATGCGAAATACATCTTGGATAATTGAATTTAAAATTGATAATTGGGAAACTCTTGAACAAATGTTTCCTGAATGTGTGAGGGGAAAATGAAAATAAATGATTGTAATTTTCTGCACGATTTAATCTTATTTGAAAAATTCAGCAAAGAAGATAAAGACAAAGCATTTATCATTTTGGAAATTGAGATTTTAAGAAACAAAGAAGGTATGATAAATTTAAAGCAATATAATCGGAAAAGATATAAAGAACAATATAGAATATTAAAAAAGAAAGGAATTTCTTTGCATAAGGAAATAAAAATGAGGAAGAAATTATGAAACAAGATAGTGTGTTTATTATTTTTATGAGGGTATATTCTATACCTGTCTTATTAGCCATAGCATTTATAATAGTTTTAATAGTTTTGGCTTATCTTGGGATTTTTTCCACTCCAAACACTAATTATGAATGTTTAGCTAATTCTTTCTGTCAAAATCAAACTTTACAATTTGAAAAATATTATCAAGGTGACCCTGCTAATATATTTTGTAAAAAGAATATGGGGCAAAATACATCTTGGATAATTGAATTTAAAATTGATAATTGGGAAATATTAAATCAAAAATATCCTGAATGTCAAGTTAAAAAATGATTAAAAATAAATTTATTTTAGACGCTTGTTGTGGAAGCAGAATGTTTTGGCTTGATAAACAACAACTAAATACAATTTTTATAGACAATAGACAATATGACAAAGGTTTTATAGACAATCGCCAAAATAGAGAACTTCACCCCGATATTGTTATGGATTTTAGAAAGTTAGAATTTCCTGATAAATCTTTTAAATTAATTGTATTTGACCCCCCTCATTTGATTGGAAAACCTGATGGTTGCAGAATGACTAAAACTTATGGTTGCCTTATTGCAGAAACTTGGCAAGATGATTTAAGAAGGGGATTTAAAGAATGTTGGAGAGTTTTAGAAGATTATGGAATTTTAATATTTAAGTGGAGTGAAGCAAGTATAAAAAAAGAAAAGGTTTTAGAACTTTTTGATGTAAAGCCATTATTTGGTCACCCTAATGGAAGTAAAATTCCAACTATGTGGTTCTGTTTTATGAAAATTCCAAAGGAGAAAAATGCCAACGAAACCTGACAAATTTCAAAAATATTTTCAAAAAAATGTGGAAATGGAAACTACAAGAAACGCTATTATGCGAGGAAGATTTTGTGATTGGGACAAAGAAACAATAACAATAGAAAAGGTTATTTCTAATGAACCATATAGAGTTCAAATGAAAACTATTGAAAGATATATGATTAAAAACATTAAAATCTTGGATATAGATACCAAAACAGAAGAAAAAGCCCAACCTGAACAGCAGGAACAAGAAATTAAAGGGGAAGAAGCAGGGGGGAACAGATGAAGAAGCCATTAGTGAAATTTAAAGAACAGGGAAAAGACCATAGAGGAGAAGGCATTTATTATGTTTATAGCCATAATGATGAGTTTTTAGGAGTTATTAATAAATCAAGAGTGGGAAGATTTATGCACTTCATATTTTGCCCTCAAGAACAAACTTTTTTTACTAATGGTTGTTTAAAAGAAATTATTGAATTTATAACTAAATTATATTCTGATAAGAAAAAAATAATATGACTACCATAACAACCTTTCCAACCGATTTGACTTTGATAATGTGGGACACGCTCGGTGGCATAATAAAAAATCTTCCAATCTTTATACTTATAATTTGGGGTGTGAGAGTTTTAGCCAAAGAAATAAAAGGGGGAATTAAAGAAATACCAAATTGGCTAAATCAATATGATGACATTCGCACAAAACATTATCACATTCAAAAAGCGTTGGAGAATAGAAGATGAAAAATATTCCACTTGAACAAAAAATATTAAGGATTTGTCCGAGTAAAACCTGTAATAATACAAGACAAACTTATGTTCTTATTGGAATTGATGGTTGTGTGATTTGGAGAAAAAAAGCTATTTACGAATGTTTAAAATGTGGCTATCTTTATAAATTCAAATTAAAAATGCGGGATACGAGAGGAAGGTATTAAAGATGAATATTTGGGGTCTTAAAAAAGAATTGCAAAGAACAAGAAAGATACTTAAAAAAGCATTAAGAAACTCAAAAACTAATAAAAATATTGAAAATTTACAGAATAAAATGCAAAAATTGAGAAATAGAATTAAATTATTAAGAGAAAAAAGAAGAAAAAAATGAATAATAAATCGCAAAAGAAGAAGATTAAGAAATTAGAAAGCAAATTAAATGCAAGTAAGGTGGCAATTATTTTAATAATTTTTATTGCTCTTTTTATAATTGCATTTCTTATTTATATTGCTATTTTAGAACAGAATGAAAGTATAAGAGGTTGGAGTTGGTATGAAAGTTGCAAATCAATATTAAATTTAACTTGTATAAAATAAAAAATCATATTTCAATAACCTGAAAAGGAATATTGAAAGAGGGAAATGGCTTTGAAAAAGGTTATGACTTGCCTGTCCTTTCCTTTCAAGCCACCTCGCCCTCTTTTACAAATAAAATGGAAACAGAAAAAAATGAGTAAAAATAAATTTAATGGAGGACAAAATGCAAACACTTAAAGATATAAAAGATGTCTTGGTAAAAATCCCCGACGATACTTTGGAAGGATTGTGGTTTGGACTTGGAGAAGGTTCTGAAGAAGATATTAATCTTGTTGCATCGGAAACTGGTTCAATAAGCAAAAGTCAAATTGGATTTCCAGAAGTCTTTGATAAATATCCAAAGCTGAACGAGATAAACAAACTTGTTAAGAATATTATCAAAGCACAAGGTATCTTAGATAACCAAGACAAAGCTGAAGAATTATCCGAAAGTTTACAGGAAGAAGGAATAACTGACAGCTTTTTTGAGAAGGACAAAAAGTCCTCTCCTATTCAACAACTAAACTCGGAGGGCAAATTTTTCTCCTCCCAACCTTAAATAATGACATACTCCCATACCCTAAAGGGCAGGGTATCTTAACGAACTATGGAAAACAAAAAAAAGATTAAATTTAAAAGAACATTAACATCAAGAGCAACTATCAAAAAGTCTAAGACTTATGATTTTGATAAAGAGTTTACTCCAGAGGAAATGTTGAAAGGCAGAGAGTATAGATATGATTGCCCTTTGTTTTTGAATAAAGATAATTGTTGGTATGCTCTTTATAGGGATGATAAAGAAGAAACTATTTTATGTATTGTAATGTTTCACTCTTTTGATAAATTCAAAGAACTAAATACTACGGACGGCATTCCTCCCAAGCCAGAAGGAGAACCTGCCGAAGATAACTTAAAAATAATATTAAGAAGCTTAGATACTTGGCATTCTGCAAAAGTGAGAAGCCAGAAAGTTTATTTTGCTGACGCAGTTAAAAGAGCAATCAAGCAAAGTTATCGGGTAGGAAAACAAATTGAAACAACATCAAACACAAATGCAGAAGGATATTTGCATTTGCCATCTTATAATAAAGGAAAACAAGAAGCAGAGAAAGCTAAAGTAAAATTTTTAAAGAGAAATTGCCATAAAGAAAATTCAGATTGGAGAGCAATTAAAGAAAGAATAAAACAGCTCGAGGAAAAAACATGATGATTAACTTTTTTCATTACCTTTTAATAGGAGAAATGTTATTAATAATTATATTTATGATTTATGAAGTTATTAAAGAGGCAACACGATTTATATGAATAACCAAAAATTATGCAAAGCAGAAGTTGAAAAGAATATTATATTAGTTGAAACAGGCGGAGAATTAACTTTGCCTTTATCAGTTTTAAACCAAAATTGTGAATTTAGAAAAGCTTGGGATAAAGCGTTTTATGTTTTTCACCCTGATAAATTAACTGATAGACAAGCTTACAGGAAAGCTTACTATCAGAAACCAGAAGTTAAAGCTCACATGAAAGCTTACTACAAAGCTTACTATCAGAAACCAGAAGTTAAAGCTCACATGAAAGCTTACGGGAAAGCTTACTATCAGAAACCAGAAGTTAAAGCTCACCATAAAGCTTACGGGAAAGCTTACTATCAGAAACCAGAAGTTAAAGCTCACATGAAAGCTTACGGGAAAGCTTACTATCAGAAACCAGAAGTTAAAGCTCACATGAAAGCTTACGGGAAAGCTTACAATCAGAAACCAGAAGTTAAAGCTCACAGGAAAGCTTACTATCAGAAACCAGAAGTTAAAGCTCACAGGAAAGCTTACGGGAAAGCTTACTATCAGAAACCAGAAGTTAAAGCTCACAGGAAAGCTTACGGGAAAGCTTACTATCAGAAACCAGAAGTTAAAGCTCACAGGAAAGCTCACAGGAAAGCTTACTATCAGAAACCAGAAGTTAAAGCTCACATGAAAGCTTACTACAAAGCTTACTATCAGAAACCAGAAGTTAAAGCTCACAGGAAAGCTCACAGGAAAGCTTACTATCAGAAACCAGAAGTTAAAGCTCACATGAAAGCTTACGGGAAAGCTTACAATCAGAAACCAGAAGTTAAAGCTCACATGAAAGCTTACGGGAAAGCTTACAATCAGAAACCAGAAGTTAAAGCTCACCATAAAGCTTACTACAAAGCTTACTACCAACAACACAAAAATAAACTTGCAAATGAGGTAGGAGAAAAATGAAACAACCAAAAAGATGTAAAAAATGTGGAAGAATGATAAGTTCGGGCAAATCGGGAAGAGGCAGACCAAACAAGTCAGGATTATGTTCAAATTGTAGAAATAAAAATAAATCATAGTCCTTATGGGACAAGAGAAATAAGAGATATACGCCTCTTATTTCCTCTTTCATAACCGAGAGGAGAACTTAAACACCTCTGCTCTCGGTTTTTTTAAAAATGATAAAAGAAAAAATAAATCCCAAAAGAAATTCTTTTTATGGTTTAATGGGAATTATAGCTTTTTATTTTGGTTATCTATGGGATAAGCATAAAGAAAAACAAAAACTTGGGAGAAAAGATTATGGAAGAACAAATTGAAATAAAATTGTTACAAGCAAGAAATTTATTATCTGAAATATTTAATGCTAAAATGAAAGAATGGAATGGAACTAAAGAATTTACTCTTTTATGTCAAGCTATGAGCAATCTTCAAATGATTATGTCAAGATTAGAAAATCCTGAAAAACATAATAAAATTGACAGAATTTTGGAGAAAAAATAAGTAAAATGATATTCGATAAATCAATAAATGAAATTGAAAAAGGTTGTAGAAAAGACAGGACTTGGGAATGGAGTAAAAAAGAAGCCCAAACGAAATGGAAATATTGTGGAGAAGAAGGATATTATTGTTTGGTATGTCAAGAAAAATTAGAAAAAATAAAACAATTAAGCATAGAAGTTGAGGATATTTTGGACAAATGGTGGGAAAATATTATGCAGATTTCAAGCACATCAACAAGATTAATAGAATTAAAAAAGAGTTTGGAGAAAGTATGATTGGAATATTTTTACTTTTGATTTTTGTTGTGATAATCTTTATACTTTGCGTTATAATAGGATTTTTTCCTGCTTTGATATTAATTGTAGTAGGAAGTGGGGTATTCGCATTAGTTTATTTTTTGCTGAATAGAATATGGGGGGGTAGAATGTAATGGAAAACAAAAAATTAGGATTAGTTGGAGTATTAAACAGAAAATTGGAACAAGCAAAATCAAGCAGGAAAAAAATTGAATTAAGATATAATCAGGCACAGGAAGAAATTGCGATATTAAAAAAACAAAATCAATATTTAAAAAAACGATTATTTGAATTAGATTGTTTTTTAAAAAAAAATGAAAAGAATACATAAAATTTTGCTGTTATTTGCAGGGATTATTTTGCTTTATTTGATAATTTTGTGCTATATAGTTTGGGAAAATGGATATTTTGAAACAACACAGGTTTATAATTCCTGCAATATGGTAAATTTAAATTTGACAAATTTGACAAAATGATGGGAAATAATAATATTCCAATTACTCTCGAGGAGATTTTTTTCGGAAGTGTTTTTATTATCTGCTTATTACTTACTATGAACGCTGGAATTTCCATTTTTGTGGGAATTATAATGGCAATAATAGTGGGAATTATAAATGAAATACTCCCATACCCTAAAGGGTAGGGTATCTTAACGAACTATGGAAAAACAAATACAACAACAATTAGAAGAAGGAAGATTAATCAGTGTTTATGAAGGAGATTACGAGATGCTTACAGCTGGGTATCTGAAAAACACGATTTATATAAAAAATTTATAAAAAGAAAAAAATGGAAAAAGAAGAATTAACAAAAATTAAGCTTGTCTATTTTCATTTAGTGGAAAATGTTTATATAATCGGATTTATTCTTTTATTCGTGCTTCTTATTGGTGTTTCTTGCAATCTCATAGCCATTAAAAATAATTATAAAATGCCTGTTTATAATTGGAAATATGATTTAAGCGAGGTCAAATTTCATTTTGCATATACAAATTTTTCCCAAGTTGAATATCCTTACTTGACAGATATTATTCCGATTGCAGATGGTATTTTCTCCATAGGAGATTTATTAATCTTCCTTTCTTTAAGTTTTTCCTGCTCATATTTTATTACTTTGGCTTATTATTACTTTCGATATAAACTAAAATATAAGATAGAAAAACAGATAATTTGGAAAAATAACAAGATTTAAATACTCTAATTTACTTATTGTATTACGAAATTCCATAAAAGAGTGATACTATGAAATATAAACTTCCTATTTTTTTGAGCATAATCTTATTTTTAACTATGTTTTCTGCAACTTCTGTCTTGGCATATTGTGATTGGGGATATTATTCTCCTGATTGGTCGCCATTATGGAATAATATGATTTCTCATTCTACTTGTTATAGTAATTTTAATCCCACAAATGTTAATTATACATCTATCGCACTTGGAAATGTGGTTGGTGATGGCTATTATGAAGATACACAACCATTAATCAGCAGATTAAATTCTACTGAATTGCCAATTACTTTCAACTTAATAATTGCAAATTCTCCATATATTGATTTATATGACAGCAATTTAAATCTTATTAATGAAATAAATGTTGGAACATTAAGTAATAGCCAACCTGCAACATTAGATTTTGATGGAGATGGAAAAGATAATGAAATTGCAGTTTTTACATCATTTAATTCAACATTATCTCCTCTTAAAATTTATTCTTATACATCAGCAGGAAATTTAAATTTCACTTATGAATATAATTTTACAGGCAGTTCTTTTAAAGCAGGAACTTTACGAAAGGCATTTGGTGGATTAGTTTTTATTTCTACAAATAATACTGCTAATTATTTAACTTTTGTGAATTTAACAAGTGGAGTAAGAAGATTTGCTTTTAATAAATCATCAGCTTCTTCAAATGTCTATTTTTCTCCTGTCGCACATGTAGATATGAATAAAGATAATGTTGAAGATTTTATGTTTTATGATTGGTGCAATATTATTGTTATGGAAGCTAATGGCAATATAGAATTTAGTTATAATCTTGCAAGTGGGGTATGTGGTTCTCTTAATGGAAAAAGAATAATAGAAGCTCACATTTTTGCCCCTGAATGTTATAAAGCTTGGTGGGAATTTTGGAGTAGTTGTGGTGTTGATTGGAGAATTGCCTATTTTGAAGAAGGAAATCTTGCAGGAAGTTCTGAAACGGGTTCTGTTATTGTTAAAAAGTTAGATGGTTCTACTTTATGGAGTAGGATTTTGCAATCAGGTGCAAGTTCATCAACAACCGAAGGTGGTGGAATGACAATAACAAATGATTTTAATGGAGATTATTACCCTGATATTTATGTTATATCAACAGAAGCAGGTTCAGGTAACCCCTCAGATATAAACACACAATTTTCGGTATTAAAAGGAAATACAGGAGATATTTTAGCACAAAGAACTTATAACAATATAGGTATTGGCACAAATAAAAATTATTTAACTATTGCGGATATGAACCATAATGGAAAAGATGATATGATAGCTGTGAATAGTGGCAAATTATGGATTTTTGACCCCTATTTAAATAATACACTTTTCACTTTTAATTTATCATATTCAAATATATTATATCCAAAATCTTGTATTCCTGCTGATATAAATTTTGATGGATATTTAGAAATTATCTGTTCATATTCAGGACATACTTATATTTTCAGTTCAAATTCAACAAATCAAAATGTCCAAATTATGAATGTAACTTATGACACAGGAACAACTATACAAATTGGAACACTCTATATGTATATTTCTACTTACGATTTAGAAGGAAATCAAGTTTATTGTTCTGTTGATTGCTTGGGAAATGGAAATTATACATCTGATATGGGAACAACTTTAAGCTGTTATTATGGAAATGTTGGATTATACAGCAATACAATAAGATGTAGAGATGTTTATCATTCTGATTATGTCTATTTTACTCAACCAATATCAGTAACTGCAACAGGAGTATTCTGCAATAATAATGGAGTTTGTGAAGCAGGAGAAACTAATTCAAACTGCCCTAATGATTGCCCTATTGTTCCAAGCCAAACACAAGCAACAGATATAGGCGGTATGCCTTTGCCTACAAAAATTGTAGATGTAAATAATGTTGAACAGGGTTTGCTTCCTGAAATTTATTATGGAATTTTAGCTTTCCTGTCAGGAACTTTAACTCCTATGATGATTTTAGTTTTCGTAATATTTTTTGCCTTAATTATCTTGGCAATCGGTATGATAATCAAAAAAATATCAAGAAAAGTTGGAGATTTAGCACATTAAAAATGGCATACAAGATAAAATCAAAGAAATTAAAAAAAGAAGAAGTTAATTATATTCTTAAAAAAATGAAATTCTTTCTGAAAAAAAAGAATATTAAATATGTTAGTGCAGATGTTGAAGAATACAAAAAAGGGAAAGGATTTATTGATTTTAAATTAAAGAGATAAAATGATAAATGAAAAAAAAAAGGTAAAACTGAAATTCAAAACTTGGCTTTTTCTTTTATTTGGAATAATCTTTCTCTCGCTTAATTTTGTTTCTGCTTTTTCTTATAATTGGAATTTCTCAACTGCTTCTGATTATACTTATAATTCAACCCAAATAATTGTTTCGGGTGGAATTGCATATATAAATGGAACGACATCTGCACCAATATATGCTTGGTGGCATTTGAACGAAAATACAGGAACAAATATTGGTGATAGTTCAGGAAATAACAGAAATGGGACAGCTATGGCAAGTCCAAGTTGGGTTACAGGAAAATTGAGTAGTGCTTTGCAATTTAATGGGCTTAATCAATATGTGGATTTTGGAAATTCTACTGCTAATTTTGAAAGAACACAGGCATTTAGCGTGGAATTATGGTTTAAAACTGCCAATACAGGACAACAAATACTTTTATCAAAAATGCAATCAACAGGGAATTATGCAGGTTGGGAAATTTATTATGATGGAACAGGCACGAATAGAATGTTTTTTGATTTAAGTAATATTGCTACAACTAACCATATTAGAGTTTATTGTTCGCCAAGTGTAGTAGCAGATAATAATTGGCACCATTTAGTTGTGACTTATGATGGTAGTTCAAATGCGACAGGTGTTAATTTTTATTTTGATGGTAGTCCAAAAACCACAGGAATAACTTATAATACTTTGACAGCGAGTATTCTAACATCTACACCATTCCAATTATCAGGACGAGGGAATGGTGCTATGGGTATTGTTGGTTTACTTGATGAAGTAGTAATTTATAATGGTGTATTAACTTCTGATAAAGTTACATCTCGTTATAATTCAGGAAATGGAACAGAAACTGCTGTTGGAGATTATCCAATAGGATATTATACAATTCAACCAAAAAATAATTTTTCTTATTCTGCTACTTTAATGAATTTTATTGAAACTGCAACAAAAACAAACAGCGAAATTCAGTATATTATTACAACTAATGGAGTTTGGAAATATTGGAATGGAACTTCTTGGACTATTTCAAATGGAAATTGGACACAATCAAATTCTGCAAGTGATATTGCTACACATATAAGCACAATAGGAAGTTCAGGAAATTTTACATTCAAAGCAATTTTACATTCTACTGATGGAACTTATACCCCTTATTTAGATAATATTGAAATTTCTGAATGTTCAGAAAATTGGATTGTAAATTATACTAATTGTAATATTTTTGATAATAACACAAAATATTATTATGACAGCAATAATTGTGGCACTTTCAATAATCTTCCTGCTGATAATGGAACTTCTATAAGCTGTGATTACTGCACTCCAAATTGGTATTGTTCTGTCTTTGATAATGTATGTGAAAATTCTCCTTATCCCACTTGGCTTTATTGCTTACAAGCAAATGATACTCATAGCCCAACCTGTTGCCAACAAACAGGATTAGGAAGTGATTGCAATTCTTCTCTTACAACTTTATCCAAACCCTGTGGGAATATAAGCCAATACCTTAATGTTCCTTCATATCCTTATGTAGATTTGAACACAAGTTATCCTATGCAATATTTTATTTATCTGAATGATGTGGCTTCTTATGTGGGAAATGTGAGCATAGATGTAAGAGAACTTGATGGGAATACATCAAACTTTAATTTTACTTGGAATAATGCAGATAAAAGTTATGACTTGACTTTGCTTTTTACAGAAATAGGAAATTATCCTTTTACAATTTACACTTATTATCCCTATATTCACAACTTAACAGGGGAATTTTTAGTAAGACAATCTTATAATGTAACTTTTTGTGGCTTTAACCAAGATGATGATTATGCTTCTTATGAGAATGATTATGCTTATTTAATTGCAGAATTTACTTCAAGTAAGAAATATTATAATGACAACTTGGAACAATTCATAACCCCTCTTGGATTTAAAACAACTTTCAAAACTCCTGTCTTTCATACTTTATACAGAAATGGTTGCGGGACTTTCAAGCTTTATGAAGCAGATGAATATGTAGTAAGATTATTTGATGGAATTGCAACATTTCAAACAACTTTCTCTCAACCAAATATAACTAAAACTTATGGCACAAATATTTATTTTGGAAAATATGCTTTGAATGGGACAGATACAAGCTATAATGTTCTTTTTACTAATAAAGATATTCGTCAATTCACTTGGTTGTTTAATACGCTCTTTGTGGTTTTGTTAATTGCAATCGTTATAATTTCAATATTTATGTTTTTTGTAATAATAGAAAAACCTTATGTTTCCATTATTTTTGGATTAGGATTTTCAGTTATGTTAGTTATAGCAAGAATAGTAATTTGGTTTTATTGGGGATAAATTTAAAAAAATGGAACAAATATTAATAAACAAAAATCAATTAAATTCAAGAAAGGAATAATAGATAATGGCAATAGAAATAAAAATGTATGGGAAGAAATGGCGTCTAAAAATCTCAACAGAAGAAGAATTTGAGTTTGAAACAAAAGACGAAATGAATAGTATACTCCAAAGTATACTAACATATAAGGAAAAATATGGAGATTTAAAAAAATGAAAAATAAAATAAGTTTAATATTGCTGATTTTGACTTTAATACTTGTAGTTATGCCTTTAACATTAGGAGAAATATAAGATGACAAAGGGGAAATATATCAGAACAAAAGAACATAGAAAGAATATGAGATTAATAAGTAAAAAGAATTGGAAAAATCCTGAATATAGAGAGAAAAATAAAGGAATGTTAGGGAAGAAATTATCAGAAGAAACAAAGAGAAAAATAAGATTATCTTTATTTGGAAATAAAAATGCTTTCGGTTATAAACATACAAAAGAAGCAAAAAGAAAAATGAAATTATATCATAGAAAATTTAATACTCTTGAACAAATTGAAAAAACCAAAAAAGCTTGGTTAAATCCTGAATTTAGAAATAAAACAATTAAAAATATGTTAAAAAATAAAAAAATATTTCCGAGAGAACAAAAACTTTTAAATATTATAGAAAAAAATAACTTTCCTTTTAATTATGTGGGGAATGGAAAAGCTGTTTTTAATGGCTTTTGCCCTGATTTTCTTTCTAAAAATCCAAAACATATTATTGAGTTATTTGGAGATAGGCATTATAATAAAGAAAGTAAAAAAAGAGATAGGAAAAGATTAAAAGCATATTCTTCTCTTGGTTACAAAACATTAATTATAAATAATTGGGAATTGAAAAATGAAGAAAAAGTTATTGAAAAAATAAAGGAGTTTATAAAATGAAATCAAAATTAATTATTTTGCCTATTATTTTCATATTTATGTTTATTGTTAATTTATACTATGTTTCAGGAATGTTGGAATATTGGCAGGATAAAACAGATATGGGAAATGGGACTATTCAAAATCATTTAGTTGCTTTTTATACAAAAAATGCTGTTCAAATTTCAACTACACCTGAAAATTCTTTTTTATGCACTTGGTTTCATATATTTTGCGTTTCAAATACAGGAGTAATAGAAGATTATGTTTCAGGGAATAATCCTTATGAAGTTTATCTTTTGTATAATATTTATGTGAAGAAATGGAATACTAATAATCCTAATTATAAGGTGAGCAGTTGCGATTGGATTGTGAAATTTTGGGGGCATTTAGAAAATTCAACTACAATAGTTGTAAATCAAACTTATACAGAAGCTGACCCTGATGTTATGTTTGTTAAATATTTTATGCAATTAAATGATGGAGATGGCTTGATAGCTGACCAAATATGCCATTTTCGTAATCCTGATTTTACTGATTTAGACCTTCCTGCTGATATGCAATTAGTAACTCCTTCTTGGGAATGTAAGGCGTGTCAAAGTTATGAATGGAGTTTAGTGGAAAGAGATGTTCTTAAGGCAAAAGCAATAGGGGATAATGTAGTAACTATTTCAGAATACATTAAAAAATTATTCCTGCTGAATTTTGAAATTTGGTTGGCTTTATTTTGGTTCTTGCTTATCCTTTTAATCTTTATTAGTATCGGCTTTATATTTATTATTGCGTGGTGGTTATATTTGTATATGAAATCGGTGGTGAAATAAAATGAAACTAAATAACAAAGGAATAATTGCTTGGAATAGAAACAAAACAGGAAAAACTTATGAGGAAATTTATGGCAAGAAAAAAGCAAGAAAAATAAAGGAAAAAATGTGTAAAATGAGGAAAGGAGTAAAAAAATCAGATAAACATAAACAAGCTATAAGTATAGCACATTTAAATAGAACAGAAGAAGAAAAAGCCGAACATATTAAAAAAATATTAAAAAACAGAAAAATGTCGCCAAATGAAGTTATTATGAACAATATAATTAAAGAAAATAATCTTCCTTTCAATTATACAGGAGATGGCAAGGTTGTTTTTAATGGCTTTTGCCCTGACTTTTTGAGCAAAAATCCAAAATATATTATTGAATTATTTGGACAAAGACATTATAGTCCTTATGACAAAAAAAGAGATAAAAGAAGATTTAAAGCATATTCTTCTTTAGGATATAAAACATTAGTTATTTATAATTGGGAGTTTGATGAAAGTCATAATCGCAGAATTAATATTATCAATAAAATAAAGGAGTTTATAAAATGAAATCAAGATTTATTTTTCTATCAATCATTCTATTTATATTAATTTTTAGTATGACATTTGTAAAATCGGAAATATATCTATGGAATTCGGTTTCAAAAGACAACTCTACAAGTGTTGTAAAATACCATATTTTTTATTGGTTTGAGGACACTTCTTCAAGAGGAATAGGAAAACAAAAAGATGTTCCTGTAACTTTATGGTATGTAATTGAACCTTTGCCATATAATTTGACAAGTTATGGCTATTGGGGACAGATTGATTATTGTAATGTTTCAACAACTCATTATCATAATATTTATGGAACAACCTTTGTGGCTTTTCAGGGCTTTATGGGTGGAGAATTGCTGAATACGACTACTGAAACTCAAAGCTTCTATTTTGAAAATACAGGAGTTGTAAGTTCAGATAGAATTGTAATAAATATGAGAGATAGAGATACTTTAACAGCAGATGTAACCTGCCATTTTACAGATAGCAGGTCATTAATCATAAATGATTTGTTTGGAAGATTTACAACTTTTTTGCCAAGTTTTGAATGTGAAGGTTGCACTCAATATAGCTTGGAAGAATTAAGCCAACAAACTGAAAAACAAGAGGAAATAACTGCGAATGAATTGGCAATCTATGATAAAATACAAACTGCTGTGGATTGGAACTTTCAAATTTGGCTTATTGCGAGTTGGATTATAAAAATAGCTTTTATTTTGATAGCAGTAGGATTAATCTTTGCTGGTTGTTACTATTTTTATGTATTCCTTAAAAAGATAGGAGAAGAAATTTAAATAAAATGACATATAAAATAAAGCAAAAAAAGACATATCATCAAGAATATTATTTAAAACATAGAAAAGAAATAATAGAAAGAAAAAAGGAATGGGCATTAAAAAATAAAGATAAAGTTAAAGTATATAATAAAAAATATTTCAAAGAACTTGAAGTTAAAACTAAAAGGAAATTATGGGCAAAAGAATATAGACAAACTGAAGATTACAAAAAGTATAATAGAAAGAGAGAGAAAACTCCTAAAAGATTAGCATATCATAAAATAAAAGATAGGGAAAGAGCAAAAACTCTTGAAAGAAAAGAATATTTAAGAAAATTTGCAAGAGATTATAGAAGAAAAAAATTTAATATTCCTAAATTAAAATGGATTAAAAAATGAAAAACATACTTAAAATTAAAGGAAAAAGGGGAATTGCCCCTTTGTTTATTATATTAATTATAATCTTAATCCTGATTGTTGTTTATTGCTTCCTATTTATTCCCATACCTGCTTTCACGAAATTGCGAACAATAATCAATTATTTTCTTATTATCATACTTTGGATAACTATACAAGCGGGATTTATTCTTGCATATTATAAATTAGGAACTCTTGCTGTAAAAGGTTTTACAATAGTTAGGACAAATATTCTGAAATGGTCTTTGAATGTCAGGAATTACATATTAATACACTCTTAAAAATGAGCAAAAAGAAGAAAAATAAAAAAGATAAAGGTCGTAATAAATATGCACAATTTTCAAAAGTTCAAGGTGGAATTGAATTAAGCAGAAAATGACAGGAAAATATAAGAGAACTTGCAAATATTGTGATGAACTTTTTGAAACTAATAAGAGGTTTTCAAAAGTATGTGATAAATGCTTCAATCATAATCATCAGAAAAAAGTGGTGAGAAATCTGTTTAACCATAAAAGTTAATTTCTTTCTTTCATCTTTTTCAAATATTCAGGATTTTGCCATAATTCTTTCATTCTTTTGCTGATTTTTTCTCTTGCTTGTGGAGAAACTAAATATCCTTGTTTTTCTTTCATTTTTAAACGAGTAATACTTATTTTTTTCCTTGCTGATTTTGACATCTTTTTTCCTAACATAGTTTTTCTTCCTATTGATTTTATTCCTATTTTTCTTTTAGATTTTTCAGAATGTTTTTTTCCAAAAAAATGATTTTTAATCCCTAATTGTGCTAATCTTTGTTTTTTTCTCCATAATTTTGCTTTTTCAGTTCCAACTAATTCAGCATAAGTTTTTCCTACTCTTAATCTTTGAGTATAATATTTCATATTGCAATTACGAAAGAATGATGTATATTTAAGCTTTTTGTGACTTCTTTTATGTCTATAATATTGATTTTTTGTTAAATTATATTTGTTGCACCATTCTTTTTCTTTTAAAATTAATGTTTCCTGTCTTTTTTTAATTTCATATTTTACTTTTTTATAAAATTCTTTTATACCATTCTTCAAATTTTCTTCTTTATATTTGATAGAAAAATGAATTAATTTATGAAATTTAAAACATTCTTGCCCACAAATTCTAACCCACCATATTTTGTGTTTATCCTGATTTAGTGTATGTTGAATATTCAATTTATTTAGAGTATAAATTACCATATTTACATATTCTTTCTTTTTCCCCATAAATCTAATTCTTAATCTTTTATTATCAACATTCCCTTCACTATCATAACAACCTTCCAAAAAAGCACATAATATCTTTTTATTAGAAGTTTTATTTAATTTTATCTGTATGTTTTCCCTGACACTTATTTCTTTTAAATATCCTTTTATTAACTAATTTACAAAGGGGGTTAGCAAAAAGCTACATTAAAATAGCGATATCTTGCCCAGTTAATGATTTCATTACAAGGTAGTCCATATAAAAAGTAATTTTTATATGCAAAAAACTGGACAATAGAAAAAAATCAACAAATCCCGAATAACGACTAAAATCCTTACGAGGACAAGGGGCGTGACGCCACCAAATTCAACCGAATTTAAGCGTCCGAGAGATTGACAAGGGCTTCCAACTGCCGAAAGGTAAAGGAAGGATACACAATCCGAACTCACACTATAAATAAAATGTGAGATTAACAAAATGACCAGTGGAGTTTGTGGCACGATAAACTTTCTGTCCATATAGAGAGTAATCTTTATATGCAAAAACCACAAAAAAATCCACAAGAATTGGACAATAAAAAACACATAAAAAAATAACTGCAATCAAAAAATACCTGAATATCGGTTAAAATCCTTACGAGGACAAGACCGAAGCGTAAAACATAAGAACTACACTCTAACGATTGACAAGGGCTTCCAACTGCCGAAAGGTAAGGGAAGGATATACAATCTGACCTCACACTATAAATAAAATGTGAGATTAACAAAATGGGAAGGTGCAGGTGCTGGATTAGGAATTTTTATTCAATACATGGGACAAGCTTTGCCTGTCTTACTGATTATACTTGCTATGGTAGGTATAATCGTTGCAGTAGGATATGGTATTGCTTTCGTAATCAAGTCAAGTATGACAAAAATTCATATAAGATAAAACTTAAATGTTTTTTGACATAATTTGAATTGAATTATTTAATTTTAATTTTTTTCCTCTTTTTCTTTTTTTTCTTGCCCTGACAGAAATATGCAATTTGCTGACATTAACTTTAAAAACCCTTTTCCCCTTAAAATAGCAGAATGACAGATGTAAAAAAGAGTGTCAGTTTAGTATTTATTATCCTGCTTTTATTAATGCCTATGGTTTATTCAGCTCAAGTTGTGCAGGTTACAGAACCTGCCCCTGCTGAAAAAACAAGTTTTCTTTCCACAACTTTTGGCTTTCTAAAAAACCCTATTTTTTGGTATATTATTATTGGCTTGGTTTTATTAATATGCTTTGTTGTTGGCTTATTCTTTTTAGTCAGGTGGCTTGTGAAATTCCTCAAATCAAGAAGCGATATATTTTGGAAATTAAGGACAGAAAGGATAAAATTAGCAAAAATCCAAAGAAGATACCCCTCTAAATCTTGGTATAAAGTCCATAAAAATACTCCCATTAGATTGGTAAAAACTGAAAATGGGCATTTATCTGTTTCCCAACCTATTGCTTATCACAGGGGAGATTATTTAACTCACGAAGGAAATGTTGTAATCTGTATGAATTTAAGGAACAATAAAAAGTGGTTTTTCTTTCCTATAACTGACTTGTTAATTATTCCAAACAAGGAAAAAATAGACATTACAAGAAAGAATGAAAAAGGAAAAACTGAAACAATAACCATAGATAACCTGCCACAAGCCAAAGATATTGTAAAGTTTAATGAAGATGAAATCCTGATTTTTGCCGAAAGTTTGTCTAATGTTGGAATGTTTTATGTCCCTGTTTTAAAAGCAACTGATGGCAAGATTATTGATTTATCTTTGCCTGTTTATCAAAGCTTGAGAGATGTTATTCTTGGCGAATATTTATTTTCCCAAACTGACGAGTTTGTAAAAGTTTCAAGAAAGAGTATTGATATGAACCCTTCATTAAGGTATCAGACCAAATTAGGGGACAGCTCGGGGTCTGTGGAAGTTCCTTCAAATCAAGGACAAGGGCAATAATATGAAAAGAAAATATAAAGAATTTGCAGATGATTTTGAACAACTTTGTGAAAAATATAGTGCCGAAGATTTTGATACAAATGAAGTTATTGGGATTTGCATAGAGATTGTTCAAAATTTTGGAGAATAAAAATATGAAAAGCATTATTACAATCAATTTCAAGCGTATAAATGGAGTAAAAGTTGATGAGAAATTGTTAAAATTAACTCCAAACCTTCCTGATGTTACAAAGCAAACTCTTCAAATATTATGTCAGCAAATTAAAAATTATTTTCAAGACCATAAAATTAAAGTTGGAGTAAGTTATAATTTAGAAAATGGGTAGTCGCTATTATTTGACAGGGGTTCAAATTGGGATATTACAAGCTTATCTAAATAACAATAAATTTCAGGAAGCATTAAAGTTATTAGAAGATATTGAAGAAAATCAGTTTATAGGATTGATTGAAAATAATGATAAATTAAAAGTGGGATTTGTTAAAAAATGAGAGATGAAGATGAGATAGACACTAAAGATTTTATTGATGATGATGACGAAGAAAAAGAAAGCAAATACGATAAAGAACAAAAAGAAGATTGGTAGCAGTTTAAGAAAAAGAGAAATTCAAAAATGCCAAACTATACTATCAGAAGGAGATTTGAATGAGTATGAAAAGTTTGCCATTCGGAAATATTTATTTTCTTTGAGAACTAAATCAAATAAAAAAAATAGAAAAAAATGTCATCAGGAACTTATCCGAGAACAGAAGAAACAAGAGAAAAAATGAGTAAAAATAGTGGAAGTTATAAAGGAGATAAAGCAGGAAAAAATGCTATACATAGATGGGTTGAGAAAAATAAACCAAAGCCAAAAATATGTGAAATTTGTGGCAAGGAAAAAGACCATCTTGGACATACCCGACTTGTTCTTGCTAACTTAAACAATCATATTTATAGAAGAGATGTTAATGATTTCAAGTATGGACATTATAGTTGTCATAGTAAAATAGATTATCCTGATGGAATGAAAGGAATTAATTTGAAATCTTTACAAAAATGGCAAAAAATAATATAATTGAGAATAATGGGAAGGATAAAAATTACTTTATCTCTACTCGCAACGAGAAGGAAGATATTGTAGTTTATGCTTCTGAACCATTCAAGCTTTCGGAAATAGATTTGATTAATCTGATTAAAGTTTGCCTGATTGAAGCAAGAAATAAAACTATTGGCAGGAAAATTTTGGCTATATATAGGGACAGCACTTCTCACAGATTAAATCTGACAAAAGAAAGGTTGGGGTTGATAGGTGTAAATGAAGAAGAAAAAGCTATTCCTACAAAAGTTAATAAAAAAACAAAATTCAAGTAAAATGGAAATAAATAACTCTAATCTTCGTGAATATGTAATTTTATATTTAGACCTTGTATTAAGAGGACTAATTGCATTTGCATTTATTGGGATAGGTTTCTATCTTTTGCTTGTAGTTTATTTGAAAGTTTCAATTATTTGGGTTTTGCCTATGGTTTTTTTAGCTTCTATTCTTGTTTCCCCTTTTCTTTCAAGGATAAAGTTAGGAAATTTTGTGCTTGAAAAGTATGAACAACTGCTTAATAAAATATTTGAGAAACTTTTTGTAAAGTGACTTCACTCGTTTGTAAAATATGTAAGAAGATAATTATTGAAGATTTAGAAGAATATTTGGAAAAATATCCTGATGAAGAAAAAGTAAAATGCTGTTATTGTTGGCGAGAAGTGAAAATAAGATGAAAACAAGCTGTAAAAGTTGCAAGAAATCAGTAGCCCCTGAATATTTAATTGAGGGATTTTGCAAGAGATGTTATTATAGAAGGAAACAGGGAAAAAGAAGATGACTAAAAAAAAGTATAAAAGAAGCTTCACAGAAGATGACACTTCGGCAAGGTATAAAGAAACTGAAGAAACAATCAGGAAAATTGACATAAAAAAGGACAGGTTAGAAATAGCAAGAATAATAAGGATAAACTTGCCTTTAATGAATATCAATAAATTTATGTGTCAAGAAGTTGCGGATTGTATTTTGGCATATCTAATCGGTGCAATATGAAAAAACAAACAAAAATAAATAGTAATCAGCAGAAACAGAAAGGAGAAAGCTTTGAAGCCCAAGTAAGTTCTGCTGATATTAATACTGAAGAAAATTTAGTTGAAAAAAGTCCTTTCCTAAAACAGATTGAAAAGCAAGAAGAACGAGGAATTGTAAAAATTGACTTTGAAGAGAAGCCCATACAAACTATCAAGAAAGCCAAGAAACCTCTCCCAACGCCACAGAAACGCATAATTCAAGAGGCAAAAGCAGTTAAAAGCGAGGAAAAACCTAAAATTGAACATATCGCTGAAAAGATACGAAATGCCCCTATTTCAGAACGACAGAACGATATGAGCAAAAAAGTCATTAAAAAACTGCCAATTAAAAACGAAGAAATTAAGGAAATAAAGCAGGAAATTAGCCGAGATGACGCAGAAGAAATGGAAATTAAAAGAGAAGAAAAAGCAGAAGAATTAGAAAGGGAAAGATTAGGCAATCCAAAAAAAATGTATGCAACACATACAATACATACAATACATACAGAAGAAGAAATGGAAATTGAAGATTTAGAAAAAGAGATAAAAGCAAAAAAGAAATTATTAAAGCTTAAAAAAGAAGAAGAAATTGAAAGAATAGAAAGAGAGAGATTAAGACAAATAGAAGCAGAAAATAAAAAACTTGCAGAAAGCCAAATTCCTCAAGAAATGCCAAAAACAGAAAATCAAGATGTAAGGTTAGTTTATGAGAATGACAAGCTTTTAAAAATATGCCCTCTTTGTTCAGGCAAAATTCGGAAAAGCAAAGTAAATAGGAATGGCTTTATCCTGACACAATCTTTTGGTTGTAAAAATAAGATGTGTAGTTTTAAAAAACAGATAGTTGTCCGAATTTAAAATGGCAAAAATAAAAAGAATGATAGGAATTTATAAAGGCAAACCTTTTATTTATAAAAGAAAACCTCTTACAAAAGAACATAAATTGAAAATAGGTATAGGAAATAAAGGCAAACATCAATCAAAAGAAGCAAAGAGAAAATTAAGTGAAACAAGAAAAAGATTATTTAGAGAAGGAAAATTAATTAAACCAAAAGGAATGACAGGAAAAAAACATACAAAAGAAGAATTAGAAAAAATAAGAATAGCACATTTAGGAAAAATTAAAAAACAAAATGCAGGAAAAAATGCTATTCATATTTGGGTAAGAAATCATAAGCCAAAACCAAAATTATGTGAGTTTTGTCATAAAGAAAAAGACCATCTTGGGCATACACGACTTGCACTTGCGAATATAAAAAATCATAATTACACAAGAAATCCTAATGATTATAAATGGGGTCATTATAGTTGCCACGAGAAATATGATAAAGGAACTTTTGGAGAAACCAAAGAAGAAAGAAAGAAACGAATAAGTATTTATAATAAAAAATGGAGAATTAGAAATAGACATCACGAAGATTATTCAAAACCATTAAATGTAAATTTATTATGTATAAGATGTCATAGTAAATTAAGTCGCATAGGAGATAAAAATGGGTGAAGATAGTTTGAGTTTAGTTCGTTTCTGTTGTATGCAGTTCTTTGCTGTGCTTATGAGTTCAAGACCTTTTCAACCTATTTCAACTTTATTAATAAAACTTTGTGAAGCATTAATCCAATCTGAAACCGAAGCTGACCCTAAACATCTTAAAAGAATAAAATGGATATATGAACACACAACTGAAAAAGTGGACACGCATTTATCAGTAGTTGAATTAGTTGTTTTTAGAAACTTGGACAAGGGCGTGAATAAAGAAATTGAGCTGGGAGATAAAACCTTTTATCTTGCTGAACTTTATAATTATTTAGATGAAATCTCAAAGGAATTAACAGGTATTGTCATAGAGATTGCTAAAAAATACAATATGGACTTCCCCTTAACTGCTTTTGGAAGTGGTAAAGGTAATGTTCAAACTATTGGGGGAGAATAGTATGGCAGAAAATAAATTAAAAGAAACATTTAAAGAGAGATATGAAAGACAGGCAAAAGAATTAGGACAAGAAAAAAGACAAGCAGTTTTAGATATGATTAAATCAGGGGAAACTCTCGGAGAGGTTTCAAGATTTTTTAATATAGATTTGATGGTTACTTGCGAAATATTAACTCAAAATATAAAAAATGTTAGTTATCTTGGGAATGAAGCAATATGACAGAAAAAACAGAAGAATTTAGTTTGAAAAATCTGAAGTTCAGCTTTAATTTATCAGAAGCTGACTACCAAATAGATGTCCTTCAAAACGAATTATTATTAACATATCTTCGTGCTGACCCTCGTTTTAGAAGAGCGTTCAGCAGAAATTATACTACTCAATTTTTTCAGTTTTTGAGAGATAAAGCAAGGTTAAGAGAACCGATACATTTATCAATAATGGGACAAGTGCGTAGTGGGAAGTCATCAATAGCTATATCCATAGCTGTATTTCTTATGGCGTGTTATGGAAAGAAATTTACAATAGATTATATTTGTGCAAATGCTTATGAATTTATTGAAAAATTAAAAGTTATGCCACAGGATAAATTAGATAATACTTGTTTTGTCATAGATGAACAGAAGCAAAGTGTCTATGGGGTGGGAAGCATAGCAAAAAAAATGAAAATAACTGATGTAGCAAATATTATCGCAATTCGTGGAATTTCAACAATTTCCTTAAATCCTCAAACTTGGGCAAATAAAGAAAGTTTTTATGGTTTGCGTTTGTTCGGAAAAGATTTTAAAACAAAAACTTGCAGAATGATGTTATATAATTTACAGGCAGGTGGAAAGCAATCGGAATTGCCTATGTCAAATTTATATATTCCGATATATAATGTGTTTTTGCCTAAAGATTATGCAGAAGAATTAAATAAAGCATATTTGGAAAAGAAAAATGCTTGGGTATTAAATGAGCAAAGAGGAGAAGGAGATGTATTAGGAGAAATTAAGAAAAAATCAGCACAAAGTTTTATCCGAGATAAACAATTTTTACAATTAAGGAAAAAGAATGAAAAATTAACTTATATAACTCAAAAATTAGGTTCTGAATGGACAAAGGGGGAAGTGGAAGAAATTTATCAGATTACAAAGTTAATAGAACAAGGAATTGATTTATAGTAACATTTATATACTACTTTTTGATAGTAACAATATGGAGAAATGTGCAAGATGGACACAAGAAGAAATTGATTATCTTAAAAAGAATTATGGCAAAATTAAATGTTCTGAAATGTTAAAATATCTAAAAAATAGAACTTGGGTTGCGATAGTAAGTAAAGGTTATAATTTAAAATTAAAAAGTAATAGAACATTTCTCATTCAAGGAGAAAAAAATCCATTTTGGCATAAAAAACACACAAAACAAATGAAAAACAGATGTAGTAAATTGGCAAAGAAACGATTTGAAAAAATTGAAAACAGATTTATAGGAAAGAAAAATGGAATGTTTGGAAAACATCATTCTCCTGAAACAAGAGAGAAAATGAAAAAATGGTATAAAAATCCTAAAAACAAAAAGAAAATAGAAGAATTTTGTAAAAGACACGCCAAAACAATTAGTGGGGAGAATAATGTTTCTAAAAGGGAAGATGTTAGAAAAAAATTAAGAGAAAAGTTATCAGGAAAAAATAATCCTGCATATAAAGATGGCAAATCAAGAGAACCTTATCATCAAAAGTTTAATAAATACTTTAAAGAACAAATTAGGCAAAGAGATAATAAATGTATGATTTGCAAATGGAGTAGGAATAAATGCAAAAAATATTATAATTGGGATTTAATTGTTCATCATATAGACAGAAATAAAAAAAGTATAAATCCTAATAATTTGATTTGTTTATGTCTTTCACATCATAGTAAAATCACAAATATTCAGAATGACTTACAAGATTATTTCTATGCCAAAAACTTGGGATTTTTGTAATACAGAACTATCTCTAAAATCATCTAAAAACCAAAACATTTAAATACTCCTAATTCCTTATCGTATTACGAAAATGGCATATCCAATCAAGAATAAGAAGAAAGAAATTCTGACTAATTTGAGCAGATGGGAATATTGGGCAAATAAAGAAGAATTTGACAAGATTTGGAAAGACAAGAGAATGTCAGAACATCTTTGGGGAAAATTCCAAGAAAGCAATCATAGTGTTCTTAATTTATGGGGAAAATTAGACAGCAAAAATCAGCAAATTTTAGGTTCATATTTAAAAAAGAAAAAGGTGATTTGAAATGGCATATAAAATAAAATATCAATCAAAAAAAAGAAAAGCAAAATTATTATCAACTTTTATTCAAGAAGTTGATAGAAAAACAAAAGAAAATTATTTAATGAAAGTAGGGCTTTTCAAAGAAAAAGCTGTTAAGGAAATGTCAGATACTCAATTAAATGAATTAGTAGAAGTTGCTGTAAAAATAAAAGGATTTGGTTAAGATGGCATACAAAATCAAGAAACCGAAAGAGAAAGAAGCAGAAAGAATAATTAATTCAAAAGCTTTTAAAGGATTAATAAAAGCAGGTTTTTCAGAAAGAAAAGCGTTCAAAATAATGAGGGGAGATTGAAATGGCATATAAAATAAAATCAAAAAAAACAAAGAAAATAGAAGGAACTTTGATTTCTAAAAATGCAGATGTTATAAAATTTAAAACAAAAGCAGAAGCAAGAAAATTTTTGAAACAATTACGAAGAATAAGAACTAAATATTCAACAACTACTTATGACAGAAAAGGAAAAGTAGTTTATAGATATTAATAATGGCATACAAAATAAAAAAGAAAAAGAAAGCAAGATATGAATTAGCAGGATTAATTAAATATAAAGAGAAAGTTCATAAAAAGAAAGAACAAGAAATCTATAAACAAAGATTATTAAAAACAGAAAAAGAAGCAGATAAACTTCAAAAAGAATTATCAAAATGGCGTGGAATGACTTGGAAAGAAGCAGAAAAAACAGGTTTTGGAATAAAAGAAAAAGCCAAACAAGTAAAATTATGGGATTTAGGATACCGAATAGTTAATTTGAAAACTAAAATAGATAAATTAAAAGAATAAAAATCATAATGGCATACAAACTAAAAAGACGAAAGAGAGTGCATAGTGCAAAATGGGATAGATGTGTCGCCAAAGTAAAAAGAAAAGGCACATCAGTTAATCCTTATGCAGTTTGCACTTCAAGATTGGGCAGAAAATCTTTTGCAAAATGATTGAAAGGGGGAAATAATAAATAATGGCATATAAAATACCCAAAGGAAAAGAAAAATGGAAAAAAGTTGGAGTTGTTGGAGTAGATAGTGGAACTTTACTTCTTGGCGACCCTGCTTATAAGGAAGATTTTAATTATAATAGAGATGTAATAAAAGGAATGAAAGATAAAAAGACATTACAATTAAAATTTAAGAAAAATACAGGTAGAGGTGTCCTCACAGAAACAGGGCTTGGAGATGGAGTATATCCTGTCTATGCAAAGATTGGAAAAGTAGATGATTTCGGAACAAGAGTAAAAGAAGTTAAAGTAAAGTTTGTTGAGGAATAAGAAATGAGTAGTTATCAAATGAAAATAGGAAAGCGTATTGAGAGAGAACATTTGCCTTATTTCAGAAAGATGAAAGCACACAAGCTTAAAACAGGAAAATGCCCGACAGAAAGCCAATTTGTTGAAGGTATCAGTAAAGCACATCTAAAAGAGGACAGAAATTATTATAGTAAATTAAAGAAAGCAGGATTATAAAATGGGATTATTTTCAATAAAATCAGCTAAACCGAAAGAACCGAAACAGGATAGTTATGAGGAGAAAGTAAAATCTCAACAAGCAGAAGAAGAAAAAGCATTATTTGAGGAACCCGAAGTTCAGAATACAGGAGAACAAGAAAATGTATAAAATCAAGAAATGGTTAGCACCTTTGAACAAAAGTTTTAGAGGTTGGAATACAGAAGTGTATAAAGGTTATCTTTTAAGATTTGAAAAGATGAAAAATGGATATTATGGAGTTTTAGCTTTTAAAAATGGAGAACCTCAAGTTGTTTCATCAGGACATCAGCAATATGTTGGTGTTGGAAAAACTAAACAAGACGCTATGCGTGACGCAAAGTCATCAGTAGATTTGTGGAAATAAAATGGCATACAAAATTAAAAAAGGCAAAGGGCGACCACGAGCAAATTATAAAGTCAGAAGTATGAAAGGCATAACTCCGAAAGGATTTGTTCCTCATAGATATTCAAGAAAGAATAAATCTTTTATTTTTAAGAGGGAAAAATGAGTTACAAAATACCAACACAAAAAGAAAAGATAGGAAAATTTACAAGAAAAATTGATATTTATAAATATCCTTATATGCAAAGAGGAACGCTTATTAAAATATCAGGAACTTATCCTGAAATGTATAAGAAATATAAAATAAAAAATGCCCCTACTGATTATGACCATAATACTTGGGGTGTTATTTTGTCAGTTAAACCAATTAAAAGAGTAGGCACATCTGACCCTTATTATCCAAAAAAATTAGCTGTTATGGAAGTAAAACAGGAAGATGGAAAAATACTTAATGTTTTAACTGACGCAGTAAAATGGAATGTTGGCACTATTGATAAAGATTTGTTAGGATTAGGCAAACAAAGACATAAAAGTGAAGTTGTGCCTTTCATTAAAAAAGCTTTAGGAGAATAATAAAATGACATATTCAATAAAAACAAAAATAACTGCAAAAGGTGACGCTTGGGGCAGGGGGCAGATTATTCAACCAATTTATGCTGTTGCAGGTGCTAATGATACAGGAACTTGGGAAGATAGTCCTTGTCCTTCTTATAAAGTAAATGCTGAATTAAAAGATTTACAGAAATTTTTGCAGGAAAAAGGAATTAAAAGCAAGATTACTTATTCAAGAAGTTCAAATGTTTTTATGATTAGAAGATGGATTATTGTTGAACCTGACAAATTAGCAGAAGCAAAAAAAATAGCAAATCAATATTTAAAAAAGAAAGAAAAAGAAACTAAATATATTTATGGGGCAGATTAAGATGGCATACAAGATAAAACAATCAAAAGTTAGGAAAAAGAAAGGGTTATATTCTGAAAAAGATGAACAAAGAAGTATAAATCATCTTCTATTTTTCAAAAATAAAGCAAAAGATACAGAACCAAAACTTTTAACAATAATTGTTAAAAAAGAAAAAGAACATCATTTTGCTTTTTTAAGAAATGAAACAGAATTTGAAGTTGCAGGAAAATGGCATAGCAAAGGACATAAATTGTTTCAGGAAGAAAATTCAGAAATTGAAATTGTATTTTATGATGACAAAGATAATACAAAGTCAAATTTATTAATGTCTAAATTAAAAGATTACAATAGGAAGTATATTAAAGAACAAGTCCTTTATACAACAATATCTTCAATAAATAAAACCTCAATTTAAAATGGCACAAGTATTTGCTGAAAAGCTAAAAAAAGTAAGGGAAGAAGCACAAATTCCATATAAAACTCAAATTATGGTGCATAAATTAAAAAGGATTATGCAAGAACCTGTAAAGACAGAAGCAGAAAAGAAAGCATTTCAGGAAAAGTCAAAACAAGAAGATAAAATATTAAGTGAAGGATTAAGTGCAGTTGCTTCAATAGGAGAAAGCACTTTTGCAGTTTCAACACAAAAAAGATTTAGAGATTGGGCAGAACATAAAGGATTAAGACACGAAGAATTTTCAGTTGACAGAAAAGATTGGAATAAAAAAGAACCATTCCAAAGAGATGGTAAGTTTTTCGTTCCTTATGAAGAATTTAGACAAACAGGTTATGGGGCTTGGCATATAGGGGGTGCTATTGATGGATTAAGACAACAGGGGCGAGATGTTTTAATTGTTGATGGTTCAAGAAACAGAAGATTTTTATTCAAGGAAGTAAAACCTTCGGAATTGGAGAAAAAAGTTTAAAAATGGCATACAAAATCAAAAGAAAAAAACAGAAAGTTAAACCTTTAACATTTAGACAATCAAAATTATTATTTGAAACTTTAAGGAATGATACGAGTTTGAATGGGAAAGAAATTATGGATTTAAATAAAAAGTTGAGAGAGAAAAAATTACTTAAAAGAGGATATGATTAAAATGGGATTATTTTCAATTAAATCAGCAAAACCGAAGAAAGAGAAAGAAACTTTTGTGATTAAAGAGAAAGAAAGTGAATATGACAAACAAGCAAATAAATTCTTAAAAGATACAAATACAAAGTTTTCTATAAAATATGTTAAGCACGATAAATATTTTCCTGACGATAAAGATACAAGAGATATTTATAGATTTAAATTAGAAAAAGATGGAAAAACATATTCAGGAACTTTTGGGCAAAGTATTGTTGGTTCTGAAAAAGGTGAAGTTCCATCTGCTTATGATATTCTTGCAGGTATGACAAAAGGAGAAATATATTCTTTTGAAGATTTTTCTTCGGAATTTGGATATGACGAAGATAACATAAAAGCACATAAAATTTACAAAGCAGTAAAAAAAGAACAAGAAGGACTACATAATTTATATTCAGAAGAAGAATTAGATAAATTATCTGAAATATCATAAAATGGCATATCCAATAAAATCTAAAAAAGAAAAACCAAAGTTTTCTGAAAGAGAAGAATATCTTTTAGTAGATATAAAAAGAAAGATTTATGATACACATTCAATAAAAGGTTGGAAAAAAGCAGTTCATCTAAATTTAGCATATCAAATAGGTTCAGGAAATGATTATGTTATTCCTATGCAAAAAAGTTGGGTCTTAAAAGATAAACAATTAAAAAAACAAGATTTTTTATAAAAATGGCATATAAAATCAAAACTAAACCTGTGAAAGAGAAAGAAGAAACAGATATATTCAGAATTGCACCAACTGAAAAAGAAGAAGAAAATGATTTCAAAATTGAAGATACAAAAAAGCTATTAGAAGGCAATTCTGACAGCTATCAGGAAGATAAGCAGGACAAAATAAAAGAAGTCCAAGATGACTTATTCAGTGAAGATATGCCTATTGAAATTCAAGATGAAACTACTTTGTTTGTAAGAGCAAGTGGGCAAACTCATACTATCACAAGAAATGATTTAGTGGAATATCAGAAAAGATATGGGGGAACAGGAGAAGGAATGGGGTCAGGAATAAGGCAATTAGGCACAATTCAGGGAGATTGGCGACCTATTGATAATATTGCAAGTGATGTATCTTTTACTTTTAATAAATTAGATGAAAAATTAGGAACTTATAAAACTTCAGAAGGAGAAGATTAAAATGGCATACAAGATAAAATCAAAGAAATTAAAAAAAGAAGAACCTTATGCAGAACCAAAGGAAAAAGCAAGTTTAAGTGGTTTTACAGGAACAGAAGCATATCACGAAGGTTATATGGGAGTTAAATTAACTGATGGTTCTTATTATGTTGGAACTAATAATGCAAGTTGGTTGATTACAGATATTTGTAGTGTTCTGAAAGTAGAACCAAAAGTATCAAAGGAAGAATTTGTATCTGTGAAATTTAAAGTAAATGCAGATAATACAGCAGAAGCAATTTACGAAGATGGAAATGGAAAAGAATTATACAGGCAAAAATATAAATATACTGATTTCAAGAAACATTTTAACGAAGAAGAAGTCCAATTTTTCTTTACTGATAATGTTTTAATGTTAAGTGGAGAATACTAAAATGGCATATAAGATACCTATAAAAAGAGAAATTGAAACAGAAAGAAAGGGAGAAACAATCGGGAAACGAAGTTAAAAAATGAAAAAAGAGAAAAAATGTCAATTAAAAAAAAACTTAAAAGCAGAATAGCTTTATTTGGATTAATCGTATTTCTTGGAATTTTGAATTTCCTGCCTGTTGTTTTGGGTGAAAATGCTGCACCTATAACAACAACTCCTTATATCCTTTATAGAAGTTTTCCAACTTATAGTGATGACCTTAACTGCACTTTTACTATGTTAGACCCTGATGGACAAACAGATTTAATTGCTAATATAACTTGGTTTAAAAATGATGTAGGTTATCTTAATTACACTATGAATGTATATGGTAGTAATTATACTTCCACTACTCTTGATAAAGGAAATACAAGTGCAGGAGAAAAATGGATATGTCGTGTTATACCTTATGATACTATTGATTATGGTATAGGGAAAAATTCAAGTGCAATAACTATTCAAGATACAACTGCACCGAGCATTTCAATAACTTATCCTGAAAGCATTTCTTACAGCATAAATGTTTCTGCTTTGAATTATACTTATTCTGATAATAATCCTGATAGCTGTTGGTATTCAACTAATAGTGGATTGACAAATTCAACAAAAGTTTCAGCAGGAACTAATTTTACAGGCATAATCTCAATAACAGGAAGCAATACTTGGACTTTATACTGCAACGATAGTTTGGGAAATAAAAATTCAACTTCTGTAACTTTCTTTAAATCTGCTATATCCAACTGCACAGAATTACAAGCTATGCTTAATGATAAAGCAGGAAATTATGTTTTAACTAATAATATTGATTGCTCGGATACAATTAATTGGAATAGTGGCGAAGGATTTACTCCAATCGGAACTTATGATAGTGGTGGATTTACAGGAACTTTTAATGGGCAGGGAAATATTATAACTGATTTATTCATAAATGAAACAGGTGGAACAGATGTAGGATTTTTTGGAAGATGTGCAGGAAAAATTGAGAATGTTGGGCTTGAAAATCTTTATGTAAGAGGATATGAAAGAGTTGGTGGAATAGCAGGAAGTAGTGGTGGAAGTAATTGCATAATAAATAATTCTTATGTTTCAGGAAATGTTGTATCTGGTTATGATTATGGGGGGCTAATAGTAGGTGTGGGTTGGAGTGAAACTATATCTAATGTATATTCAACAGGAAGCGTAACAGGAAATGTTCATCTTGGGGGAATAAGTGGAACAATAGCGAGTGCTGATACTTGGAATAATGTTTATTCAACTGCAAGTGTTACAGGGAATGATGTAACAGGGGCATTAGTGGGAATTAATTATGGACAAACTTGTGATACTTGTTATTGGAACGCTTATTTATCAAGAAAATCAACAGGTGGAACAAATGGTGGTTTTGGAACTGAATTGAGCAATATTGAAATGTTAAATCAATCTTCTTATGTTGATTGGGACTTTACAAATATATGGGACATACAAACAAATAGCACTCCATATCTGAAATTTACCGCAACTCCTTTTTTCCCTAATTTTCCATTTGTAAATACTTCAATATCAAACTGCACAGAATTACAAGCTATGGAGAATGACTTGACAGCAAATTATACTCTTATGAATAATATAGATTGTTCAGATACAATTAATTGGAATAATGGAGAAGGATTTACTCCAATCGGAACTTATGAAAATGAGTTTAGAGGGACATTTGATGGGCAGGGAAATATTATAACTGATTTATTCATAAACAGAAGTGCAAGTATTTTTTCTCAATATCAGGGATTGTTTGGATATACATTAAATTCTGAAATCAAAAATATTGGATTAATAAATGTTAATATTACAGGAAATAATTATGTTGGTGGAATAGCAGGAAGTAGTGGAAGTAATTGCATAATAAATAATTCTTATGTTTCAGGAAATGTTGTATCTTATAATGATTATGGGGGGCTAATAGTAGGTATAAGTTGGAGTGAAACTATATCTAATGTATATTCAACAGGAA
>Ga0315285_10000623_pt1 | contig 36728 bp, 39 predicted proteins | sample YL17G09_36_MG_FD_203698 | JGI IMG/M metagenome (GOLD analysis project Ga0315285, IMG submission 203698) | Sediment microbial communities from Yellowstone Lake, YNP, Wyoming, USA - YL17G09_36 | ecosystem: Environmental > Aquatic > Freshwater > Lake > Sediment | place: USA: Wyoming | collected...
AGAATGAATTTCTGCCGGTATCTACAAAGCGCTCTTTTTCCATGTCGGGCTCCTGAGTAAGGTTTACCTGATTATATTAAGGTCTGTTAAATTGGTCAATTAAGGAGTTGTTTTTCAACAGTCTCACATAATCCACTTTGACAGTCATCTCTTTTTACGCTAAACTATACGCACAACAGTGGATTACTTGTTAGGAGGCGATCATGAATCCTTCTGCCCCCGATACTGCCCGCATAACACCAAAAACACCTTTGATTCCAGCCATCAAAGCCTGGGAATTATATCTTAACGACAAGGGACGTTCACCGAATACTATCAAAGCATTTCTCTCGGATGTCCGCCTGTTGACTCAATTCATACCACCTGATCGTCCGCTAGATGGGATCACTACCAGCGACCTGAACCGGTACTTCAACTGGATGGAGAAAGAGCGGAATATTCCTTGCAGTCCAAAGACACTTGCGCGCCGTATCACTGCTACAAAATCCTTCTTCCGTTGGTTGAACCAATATGGTGTATTGATCATTGACCCTGCTGAGAAAGTCACCAATCGTACTGTTGTGAGCCCTCTGCCTTATGTGCTGACCGATGAAGAAATAAACGCGATATTGGATATAGCCGAAAAACACCGTTATGATCCCAAACCTGACGCGCGACCTTATACGTTGCTAGCCTTGCTGCTGATGACGGGTATCAAGAAAAGTGAATGCCTGGGCATCCACATCAACCATATTGATTTATACGCCCCAGGTGGTCCGCTCGTATTCATACGATACGCAAGTCCGGCGAATCGCTATAAAGAGAGGAAGATCTTGCTTGACGAAGACTGGCTCCCCGCGTACAAGGAATACCTGGTCCAATACCAGCCGGTCGACCAGTTGTTCCCCTGGTCCCCGCGGCGGTTGGAATACTTGTTGGAAGATATAGGCAGCGAAGTAGCGCTCAACAAGCACCTTTCCTTTGATATGTGTCGGTGGACTTGTGCACTGAGGGATTACCAGTATGGGCTGGATGCTACGAAGATTCGCCAGAAACTGGGTATTTCCAGGATCCAGTGGCGCGAGATCCACATGAAACTACGGCAATTAAGTGGTCATCAGACTGGTATGCAATCTACCTAGCCCAGTGCCTATAAATATGGGTTGTATAAGTATTTCAGCCCTTTTCCCAAACTCACTGGATCATTTATTTGATTTGTTCTCTTTTTTCATCAAGGTAAGATATACCACCTGTCTGGTCGCTTTGGTGAGCCGATAGGGATGGGCAGGGAGGTAACCTGGTATCCAGATAATATTCTCGCTCGTGCATAAAAGAGGCCACCCATCACGTGCTCTGCGCGGTAGTTTGACATTGATAAAGAAATCCGATAGTTTAATTGATCGACCACCCATTCCCAACGGTTGAAAACGATCTCCTGGTCTTCGCCTCCGTACTTCAAACGGTCCGGTCAGGTGACCGGCATCCAGCCATATCCTGTATGGATTTGCATTCTTTTGCATCTTTTCCCAAGCCTGGTCCGGGTCATCCCAATATTCGGTGTTCAGTATCCATTCTTTTGAGATTTGTAATTTTCCAGGTACGTTCATGGTTAAAGTACCCGAGGCAGGGACAACCTGTGGCCAGTCGTTAAGAGGCAGGACTGCTTCCCGCCTCATCACATACAGCTGACCTCTCTCACGGAATGCACACAAACCCCCGATTAAGTCGATCTTATCGGGTAGCTTTGGGTCGGTCAGGAAAACAGTCGCCCGCTCAATGACCGTGAAATCCACTACGCACAGGTTGGGGCAAAGCTGCTCAAGCGCCCGGCGGAAAATATTTCTTTGCAGACCAACTGAGAAGGATGTTAATATTGACATTTCAAATGCAAGATAACCTGGTCCCTCTTGACTGATTGACACTTTCCATGCTTCATCCACTACTCCTGATAGAATTTGACTATCACCGTTTAACGTCTTTGCTGCACGCCAGATGGTCTCACGGATGCGAGGATTGTACGTCTCAAGAAGTGGGATCAGATCAATACGCAAACGGTTGCGAAAAAAATTCGTTGAGGTATTGCTGGGATCGTAATACGGATGAAGGTCATGCGAGTCACAATACTCAATGATTTCCTTTCGCCAGACATCCAACAGGGGACGTACGAGTGGGATTTTCCTGTCAAATGAGGAAATAACAGTCCGGTAGGTTATGCCTTTCAACCCTTTCAAACCTGCACCGCGCAAGAAGTGCATCAGTACGGTTTCAACCTGATCATCCGCGGTGTGACCGACCGCAACTGCCTGTGCCTTGAATTTGCGGGCTTGGGTGAATAAAAAACGGTAACGCAAGGTGCGTGCAGCTTCCTCAATGCTCTGCGACTCGCTCCGGGCAAAGGCAGCTACATCAGCGCTCTCCATAACGTGAGAAAGATGCATTTTCGACGCTAGGAGCCCAACAGCCGTGGCTTCTGTATCTGCTTCGGGTCGTAGTTTGTGGTTGAAATGTGCCACGATAAGCGGGTAACCGGCTTGATATAGGATGTCCAGCAGAACCAGGCTGTCCGGTCCGCCGGATACCCCAAGGAGGATAGGCTTTTCCTGCGTGAGAAAGCACTCATGTTTTAAGATGGCGATGATATTGTCAAGCACAGGTTTATTAAACCACAAGCGCGGTAAAACGGGGGAATGTGGATATGGATTCCAGATAGATGGAACTTCCTCCTAAAAAAATTAAAAGTAAGAACTCAGAATTTCCACCCTGAAGATGTAAAAGCTCAAGTTATTCCTCAACCCCCAGATGCACATACCTTGTTTCTTTTTGATTTCCAAAACTGGCGAACAGATGATAGATCGCAAATAGCTCTAATGAAAACGGCAGGTAGCCCCCATAACCCAACAAGGGCATCTCAAATACTTTATACCAGCCTCCCCAAGGGACGTGATAGATCCATTTTGGGAAAGAATAATAATTCCACATTTCCCAGCAGAAGGCTGTCAGCAAGACACCCAGCCAGAGAGAGATAACGGGACGCCAGTCTCCTTTTTGTGTCCATTCAGCCAGGGAACGGTTCCCCAGCCAGACGTTGACTGGCTCGAGAAGGAAGAAGAGTGATAACCACAGGAATGGAAAGAAGAGACGAGGCCAAACCAGCATGAGTGATAACATTATCAGCCCGCATATAAAAAAGCTGATTGTTGTCGGTTTGTCTGGACGCAGGATAAATCCATGTCTCAGATGTTGAATAAAACCCATACTAGCAAAGAGTTCCGCACTACCGAAAACTGCCGGAATGACTGTTGTAAAGCTCAAGGTTGTCCAGAATCCATACTGCAGGAGAGTGAGATTTTCCACGCCGAGATATCGCCAGTTTTGAAGATGCCAGTTGAATGCCTCAAACAGCCACCAGACGGGTGCCGAAATGATGAACAGACCTGCATAATTACGCCAGCTGCGTGTGAGCAGCGAAGTGCAGGTGCGGAAGAAGACCAGCCCGTCAACCGTCAGGCAGTAACCTAGCCATAACGGAAAGAATGCCCAGTGAGTATGTGGACGGTCAAGGTTCCAATTCATGGTCCAGAAGATGGTGATCAGACATAGACCAATCCATCCATGAAGAGGATACTTATTTTTCTTTTTGTGATTCATATAATTCTATGAGTACACCACCTGTGGACTCAGGATGGATAAAGACATATTTCGTTCCATCCTGGGATATGAGCGGTGAATCATTTATCAGTCGTACACCTTTGTTTCTCAATTTTTCCAGCGTGTTTTCAATATCGTCCACCTCGACACACAGATGATGCATGCCGGGTCCACGCCTGGCGAGATACCTGGCAACGCCGGAGTCTTCTGTAGTAGGCTTTACCAGTTCGATAACGCTATTACCCGTTGGTAGAAAAGCGACCTGAGATTCCTGCTCGGGTACATATTTTATATGGTCGAGTGGAATACCGAGGGCATCGCGCCAGAAACCCAGTGATTTCTCCATATCGTTCACAACGACAGCAATATGGTGAATTCGTTTTATTGAAGGCATGTGATCTCCATTGGTCTTATGGTAAACATAATCCTTGTTCAGTTATCAGTGGTGGGATTGAACTGTCTTGTCGACGTCGCTTAATATGTTCCATCGCTGCTGGACCATCAAAACATGCTCCATCTAGAGCGCAAGCCTGATATTTAACAGGGAAGAGTTGTTTGATGCTGGGGCCATATCCAGAACCATCTTTTGGCAAGGCGACACTTAATATATTCTGATCAATTCCAAGATAGATGACAGCAGGAGCTGACATGGCAGTACCTTCAGCGGAAGCAGCCACCTGGCAAAGTGCATACACATAAACCTCGTTAGCTTGATGACCGATCAAAACCCACTCGCAAAATCCATTGCCCGAATGCCCTGGCGGATAAGTCTCGCCTGCCAGCATGGCACCTGCCAGCGATTTTTCATACTCCATCCAGCGAGGGATTGATCCGGGCGATGTTGATTTATCTAAACTGGCGCAATCCTGTTTATTGTAATCGGCAGCTGATGGAACTGAGGTAAATAATTGTGAGGGATTGAATCCATCTTTTCCGCAACTGGTCAACATGAAAACAAGAACCATAGCAAGAATGCAGGTACGGAAAATAAGATTCATCTATCTTCCAAGGTAATGATGAATTTTCAAGCAAGTCTGATGCGCTGTGGTTTGGAACCTGGAACGCGTTCGATCTCGCCGCGTGTTTCCAGGTCTAATTTGACGGTGGTAGTATACCAGCCGATCGAGCCGTCAAACTTGCCATTAAGGGGTACTTCAACATCAGCCATAAGAGCCGTGAAAGTAGTTTCCTCAACCGAACTTAAGACCTCCAGGATCGCAGCACGAACGATATTGTATTTATTCCTGTCAATCTTGACCCCATTTTTCCCTTGCGGGTGGATTGTTAAGATTTTATTGTCCATATCTCAATTGTAATTCATCCTTCATGCCTCTGATCTCCATAATTCCAGGTCCGGTACTAATATAAATATCCTGATCTTTAATAACATTTCCTAATATATTTGTCATGATGTAAATCATACTTTCGGTGAGAAGAGACGACAGGGTAATATAAATGCCTGCGCGAAAAAAAACCACTTCAAATAATTGGTAATCATGGAGTATTTAGAAGCTTTAACAATTAATCGAGGGGGGAAGAATTCGGTATAAAGCACCTTTTGCTGTTATTCAGGCTAGATTTCAAACAGTCATTTATGACTAATGAAGTAGTTAATTTGATGGTCATATTCATCTCAAAAAAAACCATAGTTTGTGGGTTTCATCAAAATAAGTTAAAAGGTAAGATTTACATGAGAAGATCTATTATCTTTCTGTTCCAGAGGAGATTATTAGAACAGTAGTATGGAGGAAGGTATAGGATCGATCGAAAAAACCTGATCTTTGGTGATGTTCTCTTAACAAGATTGAAAGCATAAATTTACATTACTGTTAAGAAAAACTCTTGAAATTAATTGTGAATGTACATACAATGATACTAAGAATTATCCGATTTACTAATGAAAAAAGGAGAAACAAAATGTTTTACAGACGTGCGTTCAAGGTTCTTCTGGTCTCTATCGTGGTTTTCACCATCTCAACAGTTGCCTATGCCTTTGCTGCTGCCAACATGGTGGATGCCAGTAAAGCCGGCGATGGCTCAGGAGCTATCACAGGGTATGATGTGACCGACATTGAATATACCCTTGATGGTTCTGATCCCTCACTGATCGGCTCAGTTGACTTTACTACTGATACTTTTGCGGGTGAAGCATCGGTCAGCTTCGGTGGTGCCAGCTGGTACGACTGCACCTCCGCTGGTGGATTTGGAATCAACTGGTCTTGCGATCTGACCAGTGGGGCTGTGGATGTCCTATCGGCTGTTGAATTGAGAGTGGTCGCCGTCCAATAGTTATCAATCGTGTCCACTCATTCTATGAAGGTGTGATAACATTAGGATTATCCACCGGTCACCTTAACAAACTGAGCCTGCTCCAGGACATCTCCCGAGGGCGCTGAGATCGGAGGATGTCCAAGAAAGCAGGCTCATCTCTTTTATCGATTGACATTTTGAATATCAATGGATAATTTCCGGCGCTGGTCACTCGCTGTTTGGGCTGGTCTCCTGGTCGTGATCACGGTTACAGCCTGGATCGCATTCGCGCCAATGCAGATGGGGGGGCAGGCCGCTTACGTGATTATCGCCGGCAACAGCATGGAACCGGATTTCCACCTTGGAGATCTGGTGATCGTTCGAAAGGTGGGGATATACCATGAGGGCGATATTATCACCTACCATAATGTTGAAATGAACCAGGATGTCTTTCATAGAATTGTTGGGAAGGTTGGTGATCATTACATAATCAAAGGGGACAATAACTCCTGGACAGATTCCTACCAACCAACACAGGAGGAATTGATCGGTAAGTTGTGGATACATTTACCTGGGATTGGTAAGGCGTTTGAATGGATGCGTGTTCCCATAAACATGGCGATCATGTCAGGTATTGCCGGTGTCATCGTAGTGGCTGTTCTATTTATGGGCCGGTCACGGCGCGGACACGGAGGACGAAGGCGTAAAAAAACCGAACAGGATGGGATCAGTATGCAGGGACGAAGAGTTGTAGGAAATTGGATGGCGAGCATAACAAAAGCCTTACCCGCTAGAATCCACGCGACGAAAGCTTTCAAAGAGGAGTCATTGGTTATACACGATCCAAACATAAAATCTGCAGGGACTCGCAGTAAGCCCAGCATGAATTGGGGCGGCATTTTTGAAGGAGTGTTCTTTTTATTTGGCTTGCTCTTCTTTGCTTCGCTTATCCTGTTAATATTCGGATATACCCGGCCGCTCACACGCAGTGTACCTGCCGATGTCAATTATCTGCAGATAGGTAAGTTTACCTACACTGCAGCCGCCCAGCCTGGTATCTACGATTCAGCCATCGTTCAAACCGGTGAGCCGCTTTTTCTCAAATTAACTGATTCTCTCAATATCAAATTCCAGTACGCTTTGGAAGGGGAAGGACTTCAGGATATCGCCGGGACCTGCCAGCTCGTTGCCAGGGTCGTTGATGATCAAAGCGGCTGGCAACGGACAATACCACTCAAAGGTAAAACGACTTTCACTGGTGAGACATTTACCAGCAACGCCACAATCGACCTGCGCCAGATACAGACACTGGTTGATACGCTGGAACAGAAGACGGAGTTCCGCCAGTCTTTCTACTCGCTCGTTATCATTCCTCAAGTTACTATCACAGGGAAGATCATGGGCCGGGCATTACAGGATTCATTTGAATCCTCATTGATCTTTCGGTTTGATAAGCTGCACTTATACCTTACGGGAAAAGATCCTGAAGTCGATCCGTTAAATCCAACCAAGCCAGGTCTCCTTAGCGGTTTCCGAATTGAATCTAACACGATCCAGTTGTTTGGAAAAGAAATATATGTTTCAAAGATCCGAAGCCTATCATTAACCGGATTGGGAATATCTCTAAGCGGATTGGTGATCCTGGGTTTCTTAATTATCTTCCTGGCAAAGCGCTCCCATGAATCGTTCATAAAGATGAAATACGACTCAATGATGGTCGATGCGCAGAACCATGGTTTTGAAACGAAACCCGGTATGATCGATGTCTCCACGATAGATGACCTGGCAAAGCTTGCCGAACGGTACAACTCCATGATCCTCCATGTAAAGCGTGACCTTGCTCACTATTATCTCGTTCAGGAGAATGGAGCTACTTACCGCTTCGCGATCCTCGAAGGGATGGATATATTTCCGGCAATCTCACTGGCACAATTGGAAGAGGAGTTACGGAAAGGTCTGGAGCGTGGAGAATTCCAGGTTTACTATCAACCAGTGGTTTCCTTGCCGGATGGGAAGATTGCTGCCGTAGAAGCACTATTGCGTTGGCGACACCCAGAGCATGGCTTAATCTCTGCTGGAGAGTTCATCCAGGGAGCTGAAGCTACGGGAATGATTGGACGCATTGATGAATGGATGCTTCAGTCTGCCTGTACGCAGCTTAATGAATGGCAGCAAGCCGGCTTATCTCTGAGACTGTCGGTCAATCTCACAGAACAACAGCTGGAGAGTGATCCCATCAAGCGCATCTCGGGCATCCTGAAAAACACAGGTGTCGATCCTCGTAATCTCCAGATAGAGATCACTGAACACAATTTGTTGGAACACGCAAATATGATCCTGCCAGGCTTGCAGCAATTACAGAACCTCGGGATACAAGTATCAATAGATAATTTTTCAGGTCAATCGACCCTTTCTACTCTTGGACAATTACCCATCAACTGTGTGAAGATGGATCGGCATCTCATCGAAAAAATTAGTCATCCAGAAGAATCCGAAATAGTAGGGCGAATGATTGCAGCGGCACTGGGTCTGGGTTTGAATGTAGTTGGAGAAGGGGTGGAAACGGAGGAACAACATGGGTTCCTGCGTTCACAATCCTGCACACAAGCCCAAGGCTATCTACTTGGACGACCTGCCCCTGCATATGAGGTGACCCAACTCCTGAAAGATAGTAAAAACGTGGTTGACTTGAAGGTTTCAGACAAACGAGGACGCAGCGCAAAGGGTGCAATATGAATTTGCGGAAGGTGTGGAAACTGCCTGTTATAGCACTGATTGGGTTGATCATAGTGAGTGTGATCACAGTGGTAGCGGCTGCCAACAGGGTCGCATCTTCACGCCTCTCTGACCAAAGTTTACCTATCGGCATCAACGCCCTAAAACCTCCTGAGTGTGCAGCGATTAATTTGACCAGAATTGTGATAGGTTCCGGGACCATTAATGGGACGAACGCAAATGAACTCATTCTAGGCAGCCCTCTTGCAGACACGATTCGTGGTAAAGCCGGATCCGATTGCATACTGGGAGGCGGCGGGAATGATGATATCGATGGTGGACCGGGTTATGATATCTGTATTGGTGGTCTCGGGAATGATGTGTTTTCTAAATGTGAAGAAGAATATCCATAAACTCAGTTATCTCTGGTAGTTACCTTTCAGCCAATGATAAAAAAATAAGGCCAGCCTGTGGGGAAAAGTTGGCTTACTAATTTTAGGATGATATATATAATTAAGTGAATTGAGAGAGATGCTTTTCTATAATAACGTGTCAAGCGATTTTTCCATGTCGTCTACGACAACAGCAATATGCTGAATGCATTTGACAGTGAGCATGGTTATTCTGGTGGAAGGTTACGTGCGAGGTCCTAAGAACTTTTCGCCATTAAAATGAATCAAGTGTGACGGCATCTCAGCAACCCATACTTCTGTTTCCCAGGCAATGTCATTCAAGAATCTTTTGAAGGTGGTAAAGTCGAGAAATGCAGTCATATAAACCCTGTTGACCAAGCAATCTTTAAACATCTCTTCAAGCTCAAATTGCCGCTTAGGAGAAACAGGACCATGCGATGTAACTGCCTCTATCAAGAAAAGATACCCTTTGTTTTCATCATAAAGCACTAAATCAGGTAATTTTCCATGGTCTGACACTATCACACCAAGTTTTGCGAAAATCCCCTTTTCAAAAACAAGTGCCTTGCGTGCTGTATCTCCGATATACAGTAGTTTAGCTCCAGGTGCAAAACGAGGCCAGAACTCTATAACAATTGCAGATTGAAGTTGATTATGTTTGCCCGGAGATAATTTGTAAACAGTACCATCAGCAACTCGTAGAGGCACTTTATTCTGCTCCTTCGCCTTTTGATAGAGTTCCAACAAAGCCCCTCGCCGGCCGACGAAATTCTTGCGTTTGCTTTCCCATTCTGGTGTTCCATATGCTCTCAGAGCTGCCAAGATAGGTTTGGATATTTGGTAGTGTGTCCGGGGGCTATTGGTTGCTAGGGATGGATCATCTGGATTGCGGATGACTACACCTGCCTGCTCAAACTGGTGTAAAACCTGGCGGCGGATGGTCTCGCGAGTGTTTTCTGCGTATTCACGCCCATATCGTTCTTTGATTTCATACAACATATCATGTACACGCAAACTGCATGTCGCTGAATCTTTCCACGGTGTAACTTCGGAGAGTTGGGCGAGCACTAGCAAAGTTAGGGCTGCTATTTCATTTTGTTGTGCGGCCGGTAAGCCGAGCAACTCCAGTATCTCTTGAGTTTGTTCTATCTTTCCCATTGTGATTCTTGTCTCCTGTATCATTGGAAAATCCTCTTCGAGCAGTTTCGTTTCCCTAAGCGTGGAAAAGACAACATTATCCACAACTTCCGAAGTAGGATTTTGGATATTTTGAACCCGTTTCCCTATTTGATTAATCACCTCCAATGGAGGCAGTGGCAAACCACGGAGTTCAGCAGCATTAACCTGTGTATTTCCATTGACGATTCGAAAATAACGATCAATAAGAGCACTATTTAGTACCGCTGAGAGTCCAATCGTTTCAACAGCTTGTAAGAAACCAATTTTGCGATAAATGAAGTTTAGATGATTCTCAAACCCAATATGTGAATAGGAGAAATTATCTGCAATAAATGGAGCTGCTATTAATCGGCGGCGGTCTTCTTTTGCACTGAAACGACGTAATAGCACATAGTTGGTATTTATAACGAGTAAGGATTTGTCATTTGTGGTAATCGCCTGGGGTTTATCCAGGCTTACCAGTGGCCAATCAACCATATAAGGCTTTACATTCTGCATCCAAAGCAACGGAACATTGCCATTGTCCTGCGAAACTTCGTCTCTAAGTAAATTCCGAGCGCGAAAAGGTACGACAGGTCCCGTTGAAACCCGTAGGCCATAACGTTCAAAAGAGCCATCCCAGTGGTCAACTGCATCCAGTATTTGCTCATCCAGGACGCCCGTAGGCAACCGAAAAAATAGATGTCTGCTGTGACGGTTCAGGAAATGCTTGAAAGATACTTGACGGCTGATTTTAGTACTTTCCAAGCCTTCCCCGTTTTGAGAGTTAGAGATTGTGACGGAATCTGCCCAATACTGCCGTATTTTCGGTTGCGTGTATTTTTCAAACGTGAAAATGACATTCTCTTGCAGTACTTTATCACCCTTAAAAACCTCATCACGAGACTGGAACAAATGAAATGCCAGAGGTTTAGCATCCTGTAAGATCTTGCGGCGAAAATCAGAGAAATAAATCCCTGAGCAGAAACTACGAGGTACGATAAAGCAAGCGCGCCCCAGCGGTTTGAGCAATTTGCCACTCAACGCCATGAAGAGCGTATAAATATTCGTATGCCCGTTTATCTTCCCTGAAACGGCTTTCACCCGCTTGTCGTCGCTGTTCAATTTGAAGTAGGGCGGGTTGCTGATAACATAATCAAATGCCTTTTGGCGATCGTCAGAACTTGAGAACAGCATCGGCTGCGTTTCGGGTAGGCATGCAAGGATAAAATCTTCCTGATGCACCTTCCAATGAATCTTAATCCCTGTTTTTTCGGTTTTTTGAGCAGCCTCTGTAAGAACTTGCCTAGCGACATCGCATAATTCAGCGTCGGTTTCGTAGGCTTCTATCCACAAAATGATAGAACGGTTTTCTGAAATCAATTGCTCGATGACTGCACAGGCAAGAACGCCAGAGCCAACGGCAGGTTCTAAAATGTTTGCACCATTTTGAATATCCCCCAGTTGCTTTGCCATATAGCGGGCAACAGATGGTGGAGTGATAAACTGACCATTTTCCTTGAGGGTTTGTACCTGACGTTTCTCAAGGATGTACTTGCCTAATTCGTAACTGTGTGTCACAAGGTCTGGCAGTGTTTTTATCACCTCTTTAATATATCATCAATTTGAATGCGAATCGGTAACACAAGATGGCATCTAGGCATGGAAAATGTCTGTCGCTGCAGAATCGCTGACGAGAAAGAGCTTGCAGAGTGAGAGACCATCAGGGACGTGCCGGGGTATGGATACACCTATCTGTGGGTTTTAAATTACTCTAAATTGAGTATTCTTCTCCAATTTACAAATGGAGAAATATTATTAAATGCTTCGATATATATATATCGCCCCTTGTATGGTTTTCTCTTTTACAAATCTTCTAATACACCTTGTACTCTCTCAAATAATCCCATTGAAGAATCTTTCTCAGTAAAACATAACTCAAAGGATTTTCCATAGGGTTCGCATCTCTCCTGGCTGCATCCAGTCAAATTCTTCTTGCATCAATAAACCATGTTTCTCCCCTGATTTGCATACCTAATGCATAAAGTCTTATCCAACCAATTACCTGAGTATATTACCACCCCCCATATTGTTTGAGGTAGTAATCTCTTAATGGCTGACTAATTCCAGGTTGAGTACCGTCTAGCGGATCTACCCACTCGTCTAGTTTTCTCAAATAGTAATCACGCTCAAAAAAAAAGGAATCCGGACTACAACGATATTATGGGATTTCAAAAAAATATCTTTAAATTTTATGGATTGTCATAGCTGTAGACTTCTCCTAATTCCTAGAGCACAAACAGGTAGATATTCCTTGGATAATTTAAAACACTGGTGGCTGGTACTCTCCCCAAACTTTCCGCAGCGTTCCACAGACCTCACCCAGGGTGATTTTGTTCTCAACACACTCGACAAATATGGGCACGAGGTTCCCGGTACCGCGGGCGGTGAATTCTAAATGAGCCAGTAATTCCGAGATGCGGATGGGTTCACGGCTGGTCCGCAGGTCAGCCAGGCGCTGGCGCTGGATTTGTTCAATGGCTGGATCCACATTCAAGCGTTCCAGTGTCCTCTCTTCTTCCATCTGGAACTGGTTGACACCTACAACGATCTGCTCGCCGCTTTCAACAGCGCGTTGTGCAGTGTATGCGGCGTTCTGAATCTCATCTTGTAGGAAACCGTTTTCGATTGCCGTCAGTGCGCCGCCCATCTCATCGATACGATGGATGTAATCGGAAGCCCGCCTCTCAACTTCATCAGTCAGGTATTCGATCAAATAAGAGCCAGCCAATGGATCGATGGTATCAGCCGCGCCCGACTCATGGGCGAGGATCTGTTGAGTGCGTAGTGCTACACTTACCGATTTTTCGGTCGGTAACCACAAAGCTTCGTCCATGCTGTTGGTGTGCAATGATTGAGTACCGCCAAGTACGGCTGCCAACGCTTGCAGCGTCACACGCACGACGTTGTTTTCAGGCTGTTGGGCGGTCAATGTAGAACCTGCTGTCTGAGTGTGGAAACGCAGCATACACGAGGCGGGTTTCTGAGCTTTGAAGCGTTCACGCATGATCCTTGCCCATAACCGGCGGGCGGCGCGGAACTTTGCGATTTCTTCCAGCAGGTTGTTATGGGCGTTGAAGAAAAACGAGAGCTGCGGGGCAAATTCGTCCACTTCAAGCCCGGCCTCGAGGGCAGCCTGAACATAGGCGATTGCATTCGAGAGTGTAAAGGCTACTTCCTGCACTGCGGTGGATCCGGCTTCACGGATATGGTAACCCGAGATGCTGATGCTGTTCCAGCTGGGAACTTCCCGTTGACAAAACCGGAAGACATCCATGATCAGCCGTATGGATGGACCGGGTGGGAAAATATAGGTACCACGAGCTATATATTCTTTTAAAATGTCGTTTTGGATGGTGCCGCGCAGGTTCTTGATCTCGGCACCCTGTTGCTTTGCCACCGCTATATACATCGCCAGCAGTACAGCTGCAGGGGCATTGATAGTCATGCTGGTCGAGACTTTTTCGAGTGGAATACCATCAAAGAGTCGTGCCATATCATCCAAAGACGAGATCGAGACGCCTACCTTGCCTACTTCACCCTCGGCAATGGGATCGTCCGCGTCATAACCTATTTGAGTGGGGAGATCAAAAGCCACGGACAGACCGGTCTGACCCTGTTCAAGCAGGTAGCGATAACGACGGTTGGATTCTTCGGCAGAGGCATAACCGGCGTATTGGCGCATCGTCCACAAGCGACCACGGTACATGGTCGGTTGGATGCCACGTGTGAATGGATATTCACCAGGGAAACCGAGTTTTGCATGGTAATTATCTATTTGCTCGGGATCATCGTATTGTAATGGCAGTATAGACGGCAAGGGGATACCCGATGAAGTCATAAATACCTTTTTACGCTCAGGATATTTCCTGGTCAATGGCTCTAGAGTTTCTTTTTCCCAGCGTTTGAGTTCATTTTGAATGGACATTTTTACACCATGAAATGATCAGAGTTTAATTGTCAAATGATATTATAGATTACTGCGGATTCGATTATGTTCAGGTCTGCAAGATTTCACACATTAAGTATACAACCAATCAATTTGAAGGACGTTGATTTGGAGTAAAATTATACTTATCTTTGGATTACTCAAAAAATCATGAAAGGTGTTGGAAAAGATTTCCACCATGGCTGTGGAATGTATAGATTAACCTTTTTTACGTTTTTTACGTAGACATTATAAAGATTCTTTGTGTATTATTGGTCGCTACAATTTATCGATACTAATGAATATATCGTTGATTCGATCTATAGGAGATAGCAATACGGTAAAAACCATTTGCACGAAAACCGAGAAAGTGCTACATTAAGATGAATTTCAGATTGGATTTCTCAAGGAGGCTGGTATGTCAGCAGGACGAGTGATCGCTTATATTGTTTCTGCCATTTTGATCTTATTTGGTGTCTTATTCATCCTTGGTGCTGGTGGAACCGGGGGAGGGGGTTGGGGTTGGGTTGGAACCGGTTTGATACTGGTTTTGATCGCCTTTGTCCTGATCTGGTTCGCCAGTCGTAAAAAGGCCACAGCAGTTGGAGACCAGGCGTTGACCCTCAATATTGAACTCCCGGGTAATGTCAGCCTGGATACTCTCAAGTGCAAGTCATGCGGGGGAGCACTGACATCCAAAAATATAAACATGGTCGCAGGTGCACCAGTAGTTACCTGCCCGTATTGCGATACAACGTATCAGTTAACCGAAGAACCGAAATGGTAGCATCTTACGTATCACAGGAAAATTTACAATCCTTACGAAGGATATTTCGCGGTGCGTTTCTTGAAAGGATGGCATGATATGAAGCGTTATTTGTTCTCACTTGCCCTCGCCCTAATCATCATATTAGGCCTGACCACCAATGTTTTGGCTCAGGACTACTATTTTAGCCTGGATAAGGAGACCGTCCACGTTTACTGGAATGCTGATGGAACCCTGGCTTTGGATTATACATTCCTTTTCACCAATCAACCTTCAGGACATGTGATCGAATACGTGGATATTGGAATCCCGAAAGGCAGCCTCGATTTATCCACCGCCAGTGCGGATGTGAACGGGAATGCAGTAAATCTTTCAGAGTCCGATTATCAGGGGACCGGTACCGGCTTCGCAGTGGTTATGGGTCCTTATGCCATCCCACCTGGTCAGACTGGCAGCGTACACGTTTATATGGGACGTATCACCGGTGTCCTATACAAGGATGATGAAGATCCGAACTATACCAGCGCGGTCTTCTCTCCTGTCTGGTTCGATGGTCAATATGTCACTGGCAGCACGGACCTGACTGTTATCTTCCACCTACCACCGGGGGTTAAACCTGAAGAGCCACGCTATCATCCCCCGCAGAACTGGCCTGGATCTCAGGAACCCCAAGCATCCCTGGACTCCTCTGGTCAAATCATGTATAGCTGGAGCAGTTCGGATGCCAATGGGTACACCCAGTACACGTTCGGCGCTTCATTCCCGGTAACATACATCCCGGCTGAGACCATCGTCCAGCCACCAGCATTCAATTTTGACTTTGGAAGCCTGTTCGATAACCTGTTCCCTGTACTATGCTGCGGTTTCTTGGGCTTTCTGTTTTTCGGTTTGCTGATCCTGGGTGTAATATCAGATCGGAAGCGAAAGATGCAGTATATGCCCCCACGCATCGCCATCGAAGGGCATGGTATCAAACGCGGTTTAACGGCGGTTGAAGCTGCCGTCCTGATGCAGGAATCTCTCGACAAGGTCATGACCATGATCCTGTTTGGCACATTAAAGAAAGGTGCTACCCAGGTTATCAGCCGTGAGCCTCTCAAATTACAAACCAGTGATAAGCTCCCGGAAAACCTTTTAACTTATGAACGCGAGTTCCTTGCTTCTTTCAAGGAGAGCAAACTCGGTCAGCAACGTAAAGGTTTGCAGGACATGATGGTTAAGTTGATCAGGAGCGTCACAGATAAAATGAAGGGATTCAGCCGCAAGGAGACCGTCGATTACTACAAGGGCATCATGGAACGTGCCTGGCAGCAGATCGAAACTGCCGATACACCCGAGGTTAAAAGCCAGATGTTCGAAGAAGCCTTGGAGTGGACGATGCTGGATAAGAAATATGATGACCGCACGCGTGATGTCTTCCACAGCGGGCCGGTCTTTGTACCAATGTGGTGGGGACGCTATGATCCATCCTATGGGCGGACTGCAACCACACCATCTGTATCAACGTCTTTCCCGGGCACTTCCACCCCGGGTCGTGGCTCGGCTCCTTCAGTACCGCATCTGCCGGGTTCGGATTTCGCTGCTTCAGTTGTTACTGGTGTGCAGACTTTCTCCAGCAAGGTCATCGGTGATGTGACCGGCTTCACTAATAAAATCACCAACGTAACCAATCCACCTCCCAAGCCCAGCACCAGTAGTTACCGTGGTGGTGGTGGCGGGCATAGCAGTGGATGCGCCTGTGCCTGTGCCTGCGCCGGTTGTGCCTGCGCCTGTGCTGGTGGTGGTAGATAGAGGGCTGATGTCTTCAGCCGTAAGTAGCACTCGAAGTCTGTCCTTCCTGACTGACAAACAAGGATTACCTCCGGATTCCAATGTCCGCATTCATCATTATCGTTATGAGGACGCAGGCGGGAAGTCACGCCTGCATTTACGCCTTGACCCTGACGGTCACGGCACTTTGATTGTTAACGCCAATCGTATCATGCACTTGAATCCAACCGCAGCAATAATGGCTCACCTGATACTGGAAGGCAATGATGAGGCACAAATTGTCAAAGCCATCAAGCGACGCTACCGTGTCAGCTCCAGTCACGCCCGGCAGGATTACCTCATCTTCAAAGCCCAGTTGGATGAATTGATCCGACCGGATGGTGTCTGTCCGATCCATGACCTGGAACTGGAACTGCTTGCTCCATTCAGCGTCCGGCCATCCGCTCCATATCGCATGGACCTGGCTCTGACTTACCGCTGTAATAACAACTGCGTCCACTGCTATAACGCACGGCCGCGAACCTTCGGTGAACAAAGTCCTGACAAATGGAAGCAGATAATTGACACGATATGGGATCTGGGTATCCCGCACGTGGTCTTCACCGGCGGTGAGCCGACTCTATATCCTGGTCTGCCTGAATTGATCGATCATGCAGAAGGGAGGGGGCAGATCACAGGTCTGAACACCAACGCCCGGTGTTTGTCTGATCCGGATTATCTCGCAAGGCTGGTCACAGCCGGACTGGATCATGTCCAGATCACCCTCGAATCCAACGATGAACAGGTTCATGACCACATGGTAAGCCACCAGGGGGCGTTCCAGCAGACGGTCAAGGGATTGAAGAACGCCCTAGACAGCCAGTTGTACGTCATGACCAACACCACCATGCTGCGGGATAATGTTCACACCATACCAGGCACTCTGGATTTCCTGGCTGAACTCGGCGTCCCTATCATTGGCTTGAACGCATTGATCTACTCCGGTCAGGGTGCCACGGTTGGGACCGGACTGTCAGAACGGGCACTTTATCCACTGCTTGAGCTTGCCCGCAAAAAGACCGAAGCCAATTGCCAGCGTTTAATATGGTACACACCCACTGAATACTGCCAGTTTGATCCAATGCAGCTAGATCTGGGTATCAAGGGTTGTACCGCTGCTTTATATAACATGTGCATCGAACCGGACGGTAGCGTGCTGCCCTGCCAGTCGTATTATCATTCACTTGGAAACATCCTGAATGATGACTGGCATACGATCTGGAACCATGATCTATCCATCCGTTTACGTGACCGTCTTGGTGTACCCGATAAATGTAAGGCTTGTGGATTGCTCGTGGAATGTGGCGGGGGTTGTCCTATAAAATTGGAAAATATCAAATCAATGGAGACATGCGCATGAGCGTATACGATTGGGTCAAGGAATTCCCAGGTGATATTACTGTTTGCGACCCACGAGGCATCATCCTTGAGATGAACTATAAAGCCGCCAGATCATTTGAGGTAGAAGGCGGTCGTAAACTGATAGGCTCCAACCTGCTGGATTGTCATCCCGAACCGGCACGAAGCAAGCTTGAAAGTATGATGGTTGCCCGCCAGTCCAATGTCTATACTATTGAGAAGAATGGCCTTAAGAAATTGATATACCAGACGCCATGGTACAAAAATGGCGAATATGCAGGTTTTCTTGAACTCTCACTCGAGGTCCCTTTCGATATGCCTCACTTCTTACGCACATGAAGGGACATTTACGAACACAATAAAGATGAGATTAAATCCGCTGATTGGCTTGCTTATCTTCAATCTCACCGCATGCAATCTTCTGCACACGGTGGAAGCAGCACTGCCTGAGGTCGCATCACAGGCGACTGCCACCAAGCCTTCGAATGTGTTTTGTGGGAGCCGGCCAGATGGTGCCTACATGCTTTTCACTCCTGCTCTTCCAGCCAGCGCCCAGAACCCGGCTTTCTCGCCGGATGGGAAGACTATACTCTTCACGATCTTCCATCAGGGTTACAACAATGGTCCTGCCGGTTTGTACCTGCTCCCATTGGCCGGTAATGTAATTTCCACATTACTTTTTGACAATGATCAGGACAGTGTTAACCTTCCCGGCTCCAGCTGGAATGCCGTCATCAACCGGATCACTTTTGCTTCCGACCGCGAAGATACTGATGAGATTTGGACCATTTCTCCAGTTGGTAGCAACCTGTTGCGCCTTACACATCACACATCCGCGACGTATTTTATCGAACCGAGTTTTTCCCCCAATGGTCAATGGATTGTCTTTGAAGTGGATGACGATGCGCCCGAAGATAAACAGCAGGGAAGTCCCTGGAAGATCCGCATTGATGGGAGTGGGTTGCCCCGACTGGTTGGTGGACCTGGCAGCGGCAGGGATGACCGCCAGCCAAACTGGTCACCGCGTGGGGATCGCATCCTCTTCCAGCCCCGCCTCGTGTTTACCGATGACTGGAACCTGTATACTATGGCACCCGATGGCAGTGAGATTCAACAGGTGACTGATACTCCATCCGGTGACACAGATGCCAGCTGGTCTCCGGACGGTGACTGGATTGTGTATTCAGCCGACTTCGGCGCAACTCCTGTCCCCAGTATTTTCGTCATTCCAGCGGCAGGTGGCACACCGATCCGGATTACCTACGATGACATTCACGAAGATGGAGCTCCTTCATGGTCACCAGATGGAAAATGGATCGCCTTCGAATCCCACAAGAATGAGAATGAAGACTCACCTACTTCCTTGTGGATGATTGCTGTTCCGAATTTAAACCCGTAATAAGTAAAAAGATAGCGAGGCAACTATGTCAACTTTTTTCGCACGTATTCGCCAGCGTTTCTCCTCTGTTACACCTCTGCCTGAGGGCATTCATCATTTTCAGGCTGCCCCCGAGGATGCGCCACCCTACCGTCTACACTTGCGGTTGCGTAAAGATGGAGCTGCTGTCCTAATTGTTAATGCTGCTACCGTCCTGCATCTCAATCCCACCGCGGCCGAGTATGCTTATCATATGGTTAAAGGCACAATACCTGAACGGGCAGCCAAGGAAGTCTCCTCGCGTTACCGGATCAGTCGCAGGACTGCTTTGCAGGATTACCAGGACTTCATGGACCGCGTCCGTACTTTGATCGATACTCCTGATCTCGATCCGGTCACGTTTCTAGACTTTGAGCGTGTTGCACCGAACACGACAGATCTTACCGCTCCCTTGCGTTTGGACTGCGCCCTGACCTACCGTTTGCCTCACGGCACCAAAGCCGACGATGCCCCGACCAAACGCGTTGACCGGGAACTGGACACCGTCGAGTGGCAAACCATCCTCGACAAAGCCTGGCAGGTTGGTGTCCCACATGTTATCTTCACCGGGGGCGAACCAACCCTGCGCGACGATTTGCCTGACCTGATTGCCCATGCCGAGAAGAACGGGCAGGTTGCCGGTCTTCTCAGCGATGGTTTGAAGTTTACCGACAAGAAATATCTGAACCTGCTTTTGAACACAGGCCTGGATCATGTGATGCTGGTTCTTCAACCTGAAAATGAATTATCCTGGACTTCGATCAAGAATATCATGGCTGCTAACCTGTTCGTTACCGTCCACCTGACAGTGACTCCAAAGAACATCAAGGAAGTTCCTGGTGTGCTCGAACGCCTGGGTGGGATGCAGGTCAGGTCTCTCTCTATAAGCACCTCGGATGCCTCGCTGCAGGAGAAGCTTCACGTTTTGCGTAACAAGGCTGCGGACCTGCAGATCTCTCTAACCTGGGACTTGCCAGTCCCTTACTCGGCACTTAACCCGGTCACCCTCGAAACCGCTGAAGATAACCTCCCCTCGGGCGCGGGTAAAGCCTGGTTGTATGTCGAACCGGATGGTGACGTGCTTCCCGCCCAGGGTATGGCCGATCAAGTGTTAGGAAATATCCTGCGTGACCCGTGGGGTAAGATATATCAGTTATAAAAGGGAATATTGTTAACTGGAGAATTTTTTACCTATGATAAAACCCGTTGAAATTGCTGTTTCCCTTTTTGACCAGGGTTTCTCCTGTTCACAGAGCGTTTTCTCAGCCTTTGCCCCCCGGTTTGATATTCCTCAGGAGCTTGCCCTCAGGTTGGGCGCGCCGTTCGGTGGTGGTATCGCCCGCCAGGGAGAAGTCTGTGGAGCAGTCACTGGTGCGCTCATGGTTCTTGGAGCAAAATTCGGATATTTAAAACCCCAGGACAGGGATGCCACTTACGCTGTTGTCCAGGAGTTTATCAGACGTTTCAAGGAACGCCATTCCTCGATCCTGTGCCGCGAATTGATTGGTTATGACTTATCCATTCCCGGTGAACTGGACCGTGTCAATGAATCGGGCGTCTGTGAAGAAAAATGCCCGGTGTTCGTGAAAAATGCGGTGGAAATAACCACATTAATGTTGGAGAATAAATGAAAACATCCAAATTGATTGATACTATATTGAAAAGTCTGGCAGTTGCCATGAGCGTTGCCGTTGTTGTCCTGAGCATCTTAAAAACCGCTGAACCGGGTACGTTGATCCTCTTCTTGGGATTCGGTTTGTTCTGCTTGGTGATTTCAACCTTATCAAAAGAGTAAGAATATAAGTTGCAGGGGATTATTAGTGATTTTGGAGTGATACCCTCAAATACGCGTCAACCCGTTAGACCCTTTCCGGATGGGAGCGATTTCACATTTCTGGTAAAGATGCTGCACTCAAATGCAATGAATATCCTAACAGGTTATTCTGTAGAGCATGCTCAGATACTTACATGATCGGCGTTATATAAATCCTTCCTGGAAAACCTTGATAGATCTCCCACGCCCCATACCGGATTCCTACTGGGTCATTCCTGGAAAATTCCTGGCTGGAGAACACCCGACTTACTGGTCTGATATATTATCCCACCAGCAATTGAGTGCCTTCCTGCAGGCTGGTTTCGATACTTTCTTTGACCTCACTGAACCGGACGAGGCTCCGCCATATTTACCTGTCCTTGTGGAGGAATCCCGATTGTATTCAAAGAATATCCGTTACAAACGCTTCTCCATCGGTGACTTTGGTCTTCCCCGATCCGAACAAATGAAAACCATCCTCGATTCAATTGACCAGGCGATCACTCAAGGACGCCAGGTCTATCTTCACTGCCTGGCCGGGGTAGGACGTACCGGCACTGTTGTCGGTTGTTTTCTTGTCCGGCACGGTCTGACCGGTGAGCAGGCTCTGCGCCAAATGGCAGAATGGTGGCAGACCGTTCCCAAGAACCGGGTCGGCTTACATTCTCCTGAAACCTCACAGCAAAAAAAGTTCGTACGCCAGTGGCAGGAATAAACTCCCTCACCCCCCAGGACCAGCACCTCCGTTTTACTCAGCAGGCTCATTGGACTGGTCAGTTGAGGCGCTATCTCTTCCAGAAAACCGAATTGATATCCGCGCAGCGTGTACTGGAAGTTGGCTGCGGGACAGGGGCAGTCCTTGCCGGGCTTCATTCATCCGGGACGATCCACGGTCTGGACCTCGATCGTACCCGGCTTATCGAAGCTGCTAATCACTCACCAGGGGCAGTCCTGACCTGCGGCGATGCCAGTAACCTGCCTTTCTCCACACGCAGCTTTGATCTCACCTTTTGTCATTTCTTGCTCCTCTGGGTATCTGATCCTGTCCAGGTATTACGTGAGATGTGCCGTGTAACGCAGCTCGGCGGTAATGTGATCGCCATGGCAGAGCCGGATTACAGCCAGCGGATCGATCATCCCGAAGCTTTGGTGCAGCTTGGTCAATGGCAAGCTGCGTCACTGCGTCAACAGGGCGCTGACCCTGACCTGGGAAGCAAGCTGGCAGGATTATTTATTAAGGCGGGGATGCGGATCATTGAAAGTAGAACCTTACAAAGACAGGGCAATGCTCCAATGACTCCTAAAGAGTGGGAATCTGAATGGAGGATGATCGAGGCTGACCTGCAAGGCATGGTTGAAGACGAAGAACTCCAACGTTTAAAAATCCTTGACCAAAAAGCTTGGAAAAGCAGGGAGCGCGTACTGTTCATCCCGACGTTCTACGCCTGGGGAAAACCTTAGGCCTGCCTTTTAAAATCCCCGGTTTTTTTAAAAGGCAGTATAATCCTCACCGAGTTAGTTCTTATTGGTAATCCAGACGCAGTTGCTGGAAATGAGCATGAGCTTTTCCATGCACAACCAGGAGTATCAAGAACTGATCAATGGAGCATTGAGTCTTAATTTCCGATCATAGCCTTCCCGGTGATAGCTATCAACAACTGCGTACCTTTTTGGAGGTATTGTTTTTGGAAGAGATCAACCTTGATACAGAATCACAGCAGAAACCAACCGAAGAACATTCGACGTGGGGACGCTATTTATTGGATTTGCTGGAAACCATCATTTTATCCGTGGTTCTGTTCCTGGGTATCAACGCAGTTTCTGCCCGGGTTCGCGTCGATGGCAGCAGCATGATCCCTACGTTGGAAGACGGCGAATATGTCCTTGTGAATCGCCTGCCATATAAATTTAGATTGCCCGATCGTGGCGACATCATCATCTTCCGCTTTCCAGGTAACCCGAAGGAAGACTATATCAAACGCGTGATCGGTCTGCCCGGTGACGATGTAAAGATTACCGACGGCTCCGTTGTCTTGAACGGTACGGCTTTGGATGAACCCTATATTGCCGCTTCCCCCAATTATTCCGGCGAGTGGAATGTGCCTGATAACAACCTCTTCGTACTGGGAGACAATCGCAACAACTCTTCCGATTCACATGATTGGGGCCTGGTGCCATTAGAAAACGTGATCGGCAAGGCTCTTGTCATCTATTGGCCTCCGCCGAAATGGGTCTTTTTAACTCACGACCTTGAAGCCGCCGCTGCCCGATGAGGGTAATGTAAACCTTACCTACATGGATTGAGAACCAATGAAAAAAACCACAGCAGCCAGGAATACACAATCGAGTGAAACCACCTTACCCCAACCCGTCCCTTGCAAGGAATGTCAGGCAGGGATGAGACGTTTGCGTTACATAACCTACTTCACCTGGCTGGGAGACGAGTTGATCACGGTCCCAAATTTCCCAGCCTGGATCTGTGACGTTTGTGGCCGGCGTGATTATGACGAACGGGCGATAACCTGGCTGATCATGCTGCTCAATCCCGATACCGGGCGCAAGTCCGCGCTCAAGCGCAGGCAGCCTCCAGCTGCACCCAAACAGGATGCTACCCGGCCTTCTATGGAGTGACCACTGGTAAAGCTCTTGCCAGTCAACCGATATTGGATGATTTGACTCGACTATCTTCTTCAGGTTCTTTTGGAAGGAGTGGGGCAAAGGATCATGGAAATATCTCCCCGGGGGCAAAATCTTATTCCGGTCGACATTTATACCTCGAGTTATCGCGCCGTTGGAAAACTGGAGGTTACCAGTGCAGGTGTCATGGGCATCATGAACGATGCAACCTCTTCGTTCATGGAAATGCACGATGCCCGATTGGCTCGCCTTCACATGCCTACGAAACTTGTAGACCATTTTGAAATCATCCGCATGGTCCGGTTACAGGTATTTGCCATCTGCCTGACCCGCCGTGAGGATATTGGTCCAAAGTCGCTTGTGCGGGGAGGGTATGCCACGGTTAATAACATTCCTGTTCGCATCGTAACCCAGGTCTACGAGCTGGAAGGGACTTTGGAAATGCCCGGACGTTTCGATTTTTCGGTCATCATGGCTGAAGGCACCAGCGACTTCATCCCGCTCTACAATGCCAAATTAACGGCTGTCCTCATCCCTAAATTGATGGTAAAAAGCCCCTGCATGATGTTCAACCGCCGTCAGGTGGACATGATTGGTTTATCGAGCCAGCGTAGCGGTATAGATCAGGAAAAATCCATTATTGCTTGACCGATACCCCGGCGGGTGATAAAATCCTGCCGCCTGCCCCCATCGTCTAGTGGACCAGGACGCAGCCCTTTCAAGGCTAAAACCGGAGTTCGAATCTCCGTGGGGGCACACATAGACTTTAGCCCTAACATAAAGTCATGAGGCTACTACCTCTGTTTCGGGAATCTATCGAAACGGAGGTTTTATTCTATGCAACTCTCAAAAGCCTTAGAAGGCTACACAATAACGGCTCTTGCTGAGGGTTACTCTCCCCTCACGATTGCCGCTTATTGTTCAGCAATTGGCACAATGATTGGATACTTAGGGGATATAGATATTTACTCTGTCACTAAGGACAATCTACGCTCTTTCATGAAATATCTGGTTACAGAATATGTTCCAGAGAGACGAAACAATCCAGAGAACACAGAACCATTATCAACTGCTAGCCATCACCGCTACTGGAAAGCAATGAGGTCATTCTTTAAGTGGGCAGAGAAAGACCTTAGCACAATCCGGCCCGATTTAACAATCAAAATGCCATCATGGGAAAGCAAAGAAATAATCCCATTTAATGAGGAAGAAATTAAATCCCTTCTAAAAGGATGTGAATTTGCTAAAGTCCCTGCTGGAAAGAGAAAAGCCTATCAATTCAAACGTCCGAATGCTCTACGTGATAAAGCGATAATTCTTACACTCTTGGATACAGGAATTCGAGTGGGAGAACTGACTCGCCTTAGAGTTGGTGATGTGAATTTGGAAAATGGTGAGGTGTTCATTCACCCCTCCCATGTCAAGAAGACGCATTCTCGAACTACATACTTAGGGAAAGTCACAAGAAAAGCTGTTTGGAGATACTTGGTAGAAAGAGGAGAGATTAGAAGAGATGAACTTCTCTTCGTAACATCTTCTATTAAGCCGCTCACCCGCCATAGAGTTTTGAGTATCTTATCAAGATTAGGGTCAAGTGTCGGTATAAGTAATGTTCACCCTCACAAATTTCGTCACACCTTTGCAATTCAATATCTTCGCAATGGAGGAGAGATATTCACTTTACAAAGACTCTTAGGGCATAAACGAATGGATATGGTCAACCGCTATTTGAATATTGCCAGTTCAGATGTACAAAGTGCACATCAAAAGGCTAGCCCTGTAGATAGATGGAATTTGTAACTAACCCAATCGTTTATCAAGTAGCTCGATACATTCTCTTGAAAAATAGAACTTGTATTCCTTTTCAAAATAATACAAAATCCTCAAATATCCAAAATTACTCGATTGTTATTGTAGATAAACAATATTTTTGAGTTAAAAAATTCAACAAATCTCTTGTATTCGGATTACCGAAAGGATGAACATAATTAGAATGTCATATAACCATTTATCGTGTATTTTACGCATAGGCAGAATCCGTCTTAAGCTCTATATTCTATTCTTTATTTATCTCAGAGATTATAAATATCTAACAACTCATAAATTGTTTTATGTTCTTTAACGAGGTTGATGTAATTTAGTTGGTTTTAGTGTTCTTCTAAAACCAAAGATTTTCAAGTGCTCTTCTTGAAAATCTAGATTCCTCCCCTGCCAGTGGATAAAACGCTGTCTGAAGGTTACTTCAGCATAGCTGTTAGGTTAGTTATATGCTATTTCTAGCAAATAGGTGCAGGTGCGCCTTTTATCCATACCCTTCTAACCTATCCCGTAGCTTCCTCAGCTACACGCGACGGGGAACCTCTTTCGAGTTGAATCTGCTTAAGAGAATTATCGCTCATATCATGAAAAGATTGATAATCATAACTATTTTTTGGCAGGGAGTTAACCTTTGACTATGCCCTACTCTGGCTAGGAGGAATTATGCGCCAACTTTCTATATCTATGATTTTGCTTAGACAGGCTAATCAATTTGTACTTAATAATCATTGGAAGATTAATGAGAGTAAAGTTTCTGTTTTTCCCTCTATAAGTATTGAACTTAGTTTACAGTTTCTTGATTACTCTATTAATATATCCCCTGATAAGTTCTGATTTACTTAAATCTTTCATTTCTGCAAATTTCTTAAATTTTTCGTATTGCTCTTGGCTTATTCTTACTTGAATCAATTTGTCTTTTTTCATTGTTTCCTTCTGCTGAAATTATGAATTTATTAGTTAACATTATCTTTGTCGAAAAAAACTAAAGGTAAAAAAATCTGTCTGGAATAGCCAAAATCAGCTTCTATTCCCTTTTCTGCAAAATTTTTTACGGGCACAGAGTAATCTATTTTTTCTTCTGTTTCGTGGATAATTATCTTCTGAATCCCATCCCTTACCAATATATCTAATACTGATTTATCGATTCCCCATGAAATCCACTTCCTTAAAAGGTGTTTGCTTTTCTTGACCTTTTTCTCAAAGACATTTCCTGTGATTTTTCCTATAAATTTTCCACTACTGTTCTTAAATGCTTGCATAATAAAACCTCCTCCCCCGTAAGATAATTTTCCCCTAGTTAAATAATGTATTGACCCAGAAAAGGTTAAAAAACGTTTTTCCACTGAATTATTATGGGTATATTTTGTTCTCTGAGTTTTCCCACTCTTATTTTCTATTATAAATTATATCAGAAACCAACATTTTGTGTTAATAATTGCAGTACATATGTCATTCGGGTTTATTTAGTGGCTTTTCCCAGTGATATTGTTACTTTCTTCCCCTTCCGATAGAGACGATTCACCCCTCTTAGCCGTTTGTAGGGTACACACGGGGGCTAGATGTGGATAATGGTAACCTAATTTTTTAATAAAAGGGGGGGTGTTACAGTTTATAGTGTTTCTATTATTATTTTAGTTTGTTGTTGATACTATCTTTCCCTCTTCATACTATTATAAAAAATCTCTAATGTCTTTATATCCAGGTACTGCATCATATAGATTTCTTACTTAACAAAAATTTATTGATTAAAAGAAATTTGCTTGTTTTATTGATAGACAAAGGGAAATATATACCGCATCATATCAATCTCATTTTTGTTTGGATATTATTGAATTATTCACCAGACAATTTCATCAATCCAAGATATTGAATTTCTGCTACATCTGCCACAACACTTTTTATAAAAGCTTCGCTGATTGTTTGTGGGTCGTAAACAGTTATTCCTTCGGTAGTGATAATTACATTATTTACTCTAGACATGATTTCACAAGTGTATACATTCCCTTCTGATGGAAAAAAATTTACTGCTGACGCATCTGCACCTTCGAGTCCTATATCTCTGTCTAGAGTACCCTTTGATTCAGCAGCTAGCACATTCAATAACCTGTTATATTCTGAAATTGCTTTTGATTTATTTGGGTACAGGCGAACAAAATATAAAACAGAAACTAAGTCGCCTTTATTAATAGCGAAATTGTTTCGAAATCCTAAAGCATATGTTCTAATCCCGTCATTCGACGTTTTATTGTATTGTGGAAGGGAATAATCTATTTCAAAACCATCGGGTAGGACTGGTAAATAATCTAAGGGATCTCCTGTAAAAAGGGAGGACGTTGGACTTGGTATCTTCGCGGGCGTTTTATAAACACGTTGAATTGCTTGCTGAGTAGCTCTTGCACTTGCGGGTGTAGATATTATGCTTTGGAATAGTGTTGAACATAAAAGGATTAAAATTAATAACCCTAAAGCAGTAGATGCACCGATTAATATTTTTGTTTCTCCAGATGATAATCCTAGACGATTTAGTTTTTCTTTTCCATCTTTGAGGTTTTTTATAGTCAAGTCCTTCCCACAAAAACGACATACTAAGGCTTCGTCTTGAATTTCTTCTGCACAATATATGCATTTCTTAGTTTTTGGTTTCGAGGCAGGTTGAGTATTAATATCAATTATTATGTCCCCAGACTTATTTATTCTTTGTTCTGATACTGCCTGTAACAGATTTACCTTATCAGGGTAATATTTCTGTGCAAAGTAAATCTTGAAATCATCTAAAGACGACTTTTCTTTGAGTAATTGGTGTAACAGTTTCCAGGCCTTATCATTAGTGAAATCCACTTGTAGGATTTGATGTAATAATATCCCCGCATTTGCTTCATCACCTTTCTGCATTCCCTCTTCGGCTTCAGATAAAAGTGAATCAATGTCGCCTGTTGTCATAGCGTTTTCCTAAGTTGAGTATACAACAATTTTCATTTGTGAACAATATCATTTTTACATAATATTATCCACTGGGTAAGCTCTATGATGAGCAGCTCATTAAATATTGATTAGTTTTTCGAAGGAATAAATTGGGTATTGACTTCTCAATAGAAATTCGTTATAAAGAGACTATAGATTCAATCCCCGCAAATGAAGGATTGAATAACAACCGAAACAGAGATTGTAGCCCCTGAAAAACTGGAAGAAGCTGAAACCTAAGTTTATCTATCATTAGGAGGACCAGGACGCAGCCCTTTCAAGGCTAAAACCGGAGTTCGAATCTCCGTGGGGGCACACCACCTGCCACTGTAAGGTGGTTTTTTGTTTCTCAATTTATTGGATTTCTGATGGCAATTTGCCACTTTTACAGCTAGGGAATATTCCCACCGGGGGATGTTAATGAATCCTGTCCTTTCATCATCCGCGAAGAAAAAACCATCTATAAACCGGATTTTTTCATTTATCTGATTTTCTAGTTAAGAGACAAATTAAAGACCGGAGACAATCCTTCCCGTCCCCGGTCATTTTTTTATAAGTGGGCACCCTTCATGGGCAGTCGATCACATAGGTCACCTGCTGCACGATCTTCTTGCTGCGTCCTACCACATCACCGTATTTATTGATGCCGATAAATTGATAATCAAACCAGGCTTTATGGCTGCGCAGGTCCGGTTTGACACTGAGAGCCGGAAATGTGATCGTGAAATTGCCGTTTCCGTCGCCCTTCATCAGGCCGCCATTTTCCCATGTGGTGATGGAAGTGCTTAACCTGTCTTCGATCCGGTAATAGAATTCCACGATTGTCACATATACGTTGGGGGTGCTGAGTTTGAAGGTGATGGTATCCGGCAGGCACCTCAGGGCAAAAAGATCAGCGGAACGGGTGAGGTTGGTAAACACAGAACCACCATCATACGATATTGCGGTTGCCTCGATCCTGGGTGTAGGTGAAGCATGCGGGACTTTGGATGGGGTCTTCCGGATCATAAGCGGTGTGACCAATGGGATGGCGGTTGGCGGGTTGGTGGGAATCACCGGCACCAGCACGGTGGCTATGATCACTTGGGGAGCGGCAACCGGCTGGGCAGGTGCCAGCGCGCTGCAGGCGGTCAGAGCGATCCCAAGCAACAGGCTCAAAAAATATTTCATAGGATTTTCTCCTTCGCTAGATAAACAAAATTCTAAAGGTATTACCGGAATGTTTCCATCACCCATTGGTGCTATTCGTTAAAATCTATTAGGAGCGGTAGGTCTTATAGATCCATCGATAGCTTGTGCATGTACTGAGGAGGTTGAGTGCGTGCTCAACAAAGATTCATATATAGATATCGTCCCCTGGCACCTTGTTGGTAGTGGGTGAAGTTCAACTCGACGATTGAAGCGATGTCCTTTGAATTGGCTTTCCTGGCTTGTATACCTGCTTATGTTTTGTATTCATATACATCTGGAGATTGACTCAACCATCTTGTTTTATCACGGTAACTGTTCGATCCAATTAGCCGGCAGTTGGATCATGAACATCTCCACCTCCTCGGTACCGGTGCGCCCCCAGTTCGAGGTGAAGAGGACGCGCGTAAAATCCCGGTTGACGCTGGCATGCGGCTCAGCCCAGTAATCCTTTTCGATGTTTTCAGCATATACCGAATGGGTATGTGCCAGCCGAACAACGCGCCCGTTGGGTTTCAGTTCGATGGCAAATACCTGGTCATCCATCCATGTTGCAGATGGCTGAGCTCCTGCATAGGTGGAGACAATCGTCCAACCCGGCAGGCGGTAAGCACCACCTGAAAAATGGAAACCGATGGAGGTGCGACTGAAGTCAATTGGATACAACGGTGTGATATTCCCGGAAGCCAGGTCAAGCAGTGAGATGTGATCCGTATCGATATCTTGATAGATCATGACCTCCCTGCCGCCGGCATCCAGGGCAAGGTCAGTGTGTCCAACGATGCGTAATAGTCCCCGTCCATTCTTCAGCTCGCGGTCGTAGACCATCAAGCCGCAGGGATCGGCATCCGTTCCCAATTGACCCTGTTCGCAATATTTATCCATGTACGCCAGAAAATAGCTGCCAAGCGGGCTGATGGTCACTGCATCGATCTCGCGTGCGTCTGCAGGCATGTTCCTCAGGTCGCGTGTTGCGATGACCTTGTCCGTTTGCAGGTCATAGAACAAGAAAGTCGTAGAGAGCCAGCTCTCATCTTCTGCCATCAGCCCCCAGTAACGTCCATCTGCTGAAGGGCTGCCTTCATAGCGCGTCCAGACGGCAGATAATATTTGACCGGGGAGATCGGATGCAAATTCATGGACTGTGACCTGCGCTCTGCTTTGGATGTCATACGACATCAGGCGGGTCTCGTTCGTGTAATAAATGAGATTGGGATCGGTCGGGCTCCAGCGCGGCTCGATCTCAATTGGTAATTCGCTGATTGGCAAGAGCGTCTGCGCATCGTAGAGATACCATGTGGCTTCGATGCCGCGCACCAGCATACGGCTGCCATCCGCATTGAAGGACTGCACGCGTGAGTATTCATTTTTCATTCCCCGCGATGGATCCCCGGGGGAAATATCAGAGGAACGATCGGTGACGCGCACCAGGCAGGTCCCGAACACCGGATCGCGGAATGGGACGCGCGGGGCAGGCTCCTGGAGAGGCGGGGTTTGGTATACATTAAAGTCGGTGACAAAGGCAGGCTGCGGATCAGTGCAGAGTGGGGTAGTTACGGTACCAACGATGGATGGAACAACGACATCCGCAGGAGTTGCTTCCGACCTTGACGGTGGTCCTGAGGGCTGTGTTACCCGGGGGCTAAAAAGACTGCATCCCAAGCCTATCACGGTCACGATGAGGGCAGGAAGGAGATAACGATGGCGCATTATAGGTTCCCCTTTTTCCAACAAGAGAAGGTTGGATAATGAATGCTCACCGACACGTACCTTGACGATTTCAGGTATTGATAAAGCCCAATCGCTGATTTTACGCCAGGATCGTTTCAAGAGACGAAAGGTACAGATGAACCCGGGTATTTAGTATGAGTTTACGTTCACATTATAATATTGATTTGGAGGCGTTTCCGACAGGTCCCGCCCGACGTGCTGCAAATCGGCTTTGAGAATGGTAATGGTGCTACAATGGGAATATGCCAGAGTACCATGATACCTTTCGTTGCTTCAGATATTTTATTTTTAACCGGTGATACCAACTGGTGACTGAGGGAAGTTACCAGTTTATCGAAGTAACACAGGAGCATGACAAATGAGTCAAGAAGATGAACTCCGTGAAGTTCTTAATGAAACTGCCAAGGAAATATCGCGCATATATGACAACCCCCGTACATGGCAATCCTGGATGATCTATTTGCTGGGGCGCCTGGAGGAACAGGCAAGGGATGAAAATCCTGCGCACATTGGATCATTCACTGAAATGTTATCCGCCTTGCAGGATGGTATCAGGAACCGCTTGAGAACGGGCGGCTGGTAAGCCGGACAATCTCAACGACCTCAGGTTGATCACTGTTTGATTCGATGAGTGCAAGACGGTGTTGGGTGCCTGCTTTACCGCCAACCCTTGTAACATGGAACTCCGCGACTACCAGTTGCCACACTAAAGTTTGGAAATAGCGAACTCCTTCAGGAGACGGGCCTTTCGATCTAACTCGGCGATTGCGCCGGTACGCAGGGCCTTGTCCATAATTTCCACAATCTGATCGGCGATCCCTTCGTCAATATTGAATGGCGGGAACAGGCTCAAGCCCCAATCGCTGTAAGAAAGCAAGAGACCACGACTAACCGCATCTAACAGAAAATTGTAGATTTCGTCGCCAGTGAAACGCTCCTTCGTTTTGTGGTCCCTGGTAAGGTCAATGGCAATCATTAGACCGCTCCCCCGGACTTCCCCGATGATGGGATGGCTGGTCATCAAGTCCGACAGACGTGATTTCAAATACGTCCCCACCCTGGCAGCATTCTCGGGCAGTTTCTCTCGCAGGATGATGTCGATGGCCACCAGACCAACCGCGGCACACACCGGATGCCCGCTGTTAGTCGAGCCATGCATGAAGTAATTCTGTTTCCCCTGGAAGCGCTGGTATATTGCTTCGGTAGCTAAGGTGGCAGCCAAAGGCAAATAGCCGCCGCTGATGGCTTTACCCAGGCAAAGGACATCCGGTTGCGGATCCCAATCCTGGCTGACGAAAAGCTTTCCTGTTCGTCCGAATCCCGTGGTTACTTCATCGGCGATGAACAGCAATCCATATTGCCTGCAAGTCTCCCCGACCCGGCGATAATATTCCTCTGGTGGTGCTACCACGCCAAACTCACCCATGACAGGCTCCATGATAAAAGCCGCAACGCTTTCGGGGCCTTCGGCTAGGATGGTTTTCTCCAAGGCCTGAGCGCATGCCAACCCACAGTCCGGGTATCCATCTTTCCGGTAAGGACAGCGATAACAATAGGGTGGCTCAATTTGCAGGAAACCTGGAACCATCGGGCCGAATTTTGCCTCATAGTCCTCCGACCCCGATAATGTGGCTGAACCATAGGCATACCCATGATATGATCCTTGCAAGGAGATGACCTTGAAGCGCCCTCGATCCTTCGCATCCGGGCTCTGGCGATGGTACTGGCGGGCGAGTTTTAGGGCAGTTTCCACAGCCTCGGAACCATTCGAGCCCAAATAGACATGCGCAAAATTGCCGGATGTGATCTGCACCAGACGGGCGGCAAGCTCGATTGCTCTAGGGTGCGCCAGCCCCCAACACGAGCTGAACGGCAATTCGCGCATCTGCCGGCTGGCAGCTTCGATAATTTCCTCCCGTCCATATCCGATCGAAAAATTCCAGGTACATGAATTGCCGTTGATGTAACGCTGGTCTCGGTCGTTATAGATGTAATGTCCTTCCCCTCGGGTAAGGATGGTGGGGCCCATTCCCAGGAAGGAGATGAACCTATCCATCTGTGTATAAGGATTCCACAGATGGTAAGGAATTCCTTTGTATGTCTTCATTGCCATTTCGACCTCCTTATAAAATCCCAAGCATCAATCTTTTCACGCATTTGGACAGACCCGGCGCCCAATGGTGTGGCTCGGCGGCAGCGGCGGGACCGGCGAGACACCTTCACAATTATTAGAATGTAATTGCGGCGGGGCACAGTGGATGCTATCCTTAAGTCGTTGAGTGACGGGAGCGCATCCGGGGTGCGGAGCGTCTGGGCGAGCCGTGCGCGATATGGGATGTACAAGCCCGTTCAATTATTTGGCTCCCCGTCGGATTTTCTCATCTGGGACGGTACTGACGTACTGAGCCCCAATTGGTTTTTGGAACTCCTGACCCATAAATCTGCGCCCCAGCCGCATCTACACAAGGAGTGTATCATGAATGATGGACCGATTTCAATCCCTATTGAGCGTTACATTGCCATCGATGCCCACAAGCACTATGTGATGGTGGGTGGTTTGAATTCCCGGCAGGAGACGGTGCTGCCCGCTCGCAGGGTGGACATGGAGAACTATCCCAAGTGGGCGAAAGCCAATCTGAGGCTGGGCGACGCAGTGGTAATCGAAGCCACGACAAACACCTGGACGCTGTATGATGTCACCCTTCCCCTGGTGAGCAAGGTGGTGGTGGCGCACCCGGTTGAGGTGAAGCAGATTGCCAATGCGCGGGTAAAGACAGACAAGCATGATGTCAACTGCCTGGCGCGGCTGCTAGTGGCAGATCTGGTCCCGGAAGTGTGGGTCCCGCCAATGGAAGTACGGGAACTGCGCACATTGATTGCGCACCGGCGGCGGCTGGTCAAGATGCGCACCATGACCTACAACCGCCTGCACAGCCTGATCCATCGCAACAACCTGGTGCCACCGGAGGGAGGCTTTTTTGCGGACAAGAACCGCAGTTGGTGGGAAAGCCTGTCTCTTTCTGCGGTGGAGAAGCTGCAGGTTCGCCAAGATCTGGCCATGCTGGATCATCTGGAGCCGCATATCGCAGAAGTGGGGCAGGAACTGGCCCGCTTGAGCACTACTTCGCCATGGAGCGAGCATACCCCTTACCTGCTGCAACTGCCTGGGTTTGGCGTGATCAACACGATGACTGTGCTCTCGGCGATTGGTGACATCACACGCTTTCCTACCTCCAAGAAGTTGGTTGGCTACTCCGGCTTGGGTGGCAGTGTGCACGACAGCGGCCAGACCCATTTCACCGGACATATCACCAAACGGGGACGCAAGGAACTGCGTTGGTGTCTGGTCGAAGCAGCCTGGATCGCCGTGGAAAACCATCCTTTTTGGAAGCAGGAATTCCAGAAGCTGACCCACCGGATGAAGAGCAACAAAGCCATCGTGGCGATCGCCCGCAGACTTCTGGTGGTTATCTGGCACGTGATGACCGAACGCGTGGCCTACCGCAAGGCTAATCCCGAGATGGTCGCCCTCAAACTGATGACTTGGTCTTGGAAACTCAATGACCTGCAACGAGGTGGGCTGACCACCCGTCAGTTTGTCCGCTACCAACTGATGCAGCTCAAGCTCGGTGAAGAGTTGACTTGTATCAGGCGAGCTCATACGATGTCGATTGCTTCTGTTGAAGAGATCCTGGCTTTGAAACCAGAACTCAGCCAATAGAATAAAGTCTGTAGCAAGGTCAATGGAATACGAGTTTTCAGCCCTCACTGAATTAGTTCAGTGGCAGGGTAGTGGAGATGTTGTCAATGTACGAAACAGCTTGGCTTTCCAAAACTCATCCGCCGTCTATCCTTGACAGTGCAATTCATTGGTATCGCGCCAACTCTGGCAAAGCGCCGCGGTCGCGAGCGCAGACTGCGAAGCGTCCCCGACGAGAAGAGGAAGGCAGTCGATGTGGAGCCGGGGTTAGACAGCTTTTCTTGTAGATGAAACGACTTCGTTTTCTTTGCCTTGGGACTCTGCCACAGCCTGCCAGAAATCGTTGCGTGATAAACCCTTCCCCGCCTTGATACTTTTTCGGGACTTATTCAGTATGGCTTGAAAGCGCGGCGAACGTGACAACACCAGGTTTTCTAAATCTTCATTATCTGCTGGCGCAAGCAACACGGCAACAGCTCTCCCGTTCCGCGTGATGATTACAGGACCTCCTGTTGTGCATTCATCCAAGTAAGCACTTAGCCGCGCTTTCACATCTGCCAATGGGGCAATGATCATTGTCCAAACTCCTCTCTGCCAATCAACAACCGATTTCTTTCTTTGATACCATTGCCAATACTTGCACCGACTGTTTCTGGTTATCTACTTCGTAGAACACTCTGAATCTATTGGTAGGCCCAAACCGCAATTCCCATGTTGCGCCGAATGGGGCGGGTTGTTCGAGCAATTTTCGATTGCGCGTCTCCTTTTCTGGGGTGAATACCAATTGCTCATCGATGGCCGCTTGAATGAGATTATGATACTTGGGCTCAATCGCATGGAGGTGCTCAATCACCTCTGGCGCAAACAGGAGTTCGAATTTTTGCTGTTTGGGCATCAACCAGAATTATAGTCAGTATTATGGTTTTGTCAATCCTAATGATCTTCTTGCAACGGAGTGGCTTAACGGTTTGCATCCGCGAAGCGCCCTGTGAGTAGTGGCAAGGGTGGTACTTTGATACGATCCAGCGGTGAACGTACCGCCGCCCGGATAGAGATTCGAACTTTTTTTGAAGAAAAGAGACGAACTCCGCCAGGAATGGGCTGGCGGGGATTGTGAGGGTTAACCAGGGTATGAAAAACAACCGCGGAAGTGCTTGCTCCACGATCGTTTTCCAGCTCGACTTCTTGTTTTCAAGCTATTCTGTTCCTTGATTCTTCCCAGGCCTTGACGTTTCCATTAATCGGTCGCCTGCCTTTTGCTTATCAGACTCCCAGACTGATTGATTACACTGCTACGGCGATATATTCCGCAAGCGTGACGCTTTCGGGGATCGGCATTTTATCTTCAATCATGCCTTGTACGTGCATTTCTACGGCT
>Ga0315285_10000624_pt1 | contig 36722 bp, 34 predicted proteins | sample YL17G09_36_MG_FD_203698 | JGI IMG/M metagenome (GOLD analysis project Ga0315285, IMG submission 203698) | Sediment microbial communities from Yellowstone Lake, YNP, Wyoming, USA - YL17G09_36 | ecosystem: Environmental > Aquatic > Freshwater > Lake > Sediment | place: USA: Wyoming | collected...
TTCACTCGAAATGTCCCTCCTTGCGGTTAGTGTTTTTTTATCTGAATCCATTTTAACCTCTATTGACGGGCATTTCGAGCTTTTTTTTGGATTTCTTAAAAATAATTACACTTATTTAGAGACTAGGTCAGCGAGGTTTCTCAAAAAAAAAGTTTAACACTCGCCTAGGAGAAGTTTTTTCTCTTGACAAACGCCTTTTAATGGGTGCTTCGTCACTAAGGCTCCTCGCAATGACAACTTTCTTTAGTCGTTTACTATAATATCAAGCATCCAGTATCTCACATTGAAAGGCTTGTCAGCTTGCCAGCCTGCAAGCTTGCAAGCAAATATAACCCGCAACTTTCAACCCATATCCCCCATCCTCTTTTCTTTTTCCCTCACCCAAGTCCATTCTCAGAAATACCCCATACCTTTCAGCCTTGCTTTAAGTGTTCTCTCCTCATTATCCGTTAAATCCTTGGGTACCCTCTCATACACTTCCTTACCGGACTTCTCATAATGGATGGGATTCGATTTTAGAAAGTCTTCATAAAAGGCTTCCCTTATCACCTTGCCGTCCATATCTGGAGGGATCGGGCACTGCAGAAGGTAGAGGATGGTAGGGGCAAGATCCATGAGGGATGCTCCGGAAAATTCTTCCCCTTTTAAAATGGGTGGTCCCTGGAGCACGACCATGCCCTCCCTTCTATGGCTGCCGTTCATACTTCTTCCCTTAGCTCCGGGGAATTCATGGGTAGTGAGTGTCCTGATGCGTTCCTTACCAGGTGCACTGCTCGGGAGAAGAGAGTAGGAATAGCCCTGATCAAGGTTTAATTCAAGGATGATATCTGGTGCTTTATCGAGCTCATCCCCCTGATAGAGTTCCTCTCGTTTGTATGCCCTCTTTACTACCTTTTCATTGGTGAGAGGGTTGATAAAAAGTGAGAGTTTCTCAATAAGCTCATCCCTTAGCTTTTCATAGGGATAACCAGGTGCTACGATTCCTCCTGGCTCTCTTCCTTTAAGGTTAATCCAGAGGGAGGGGAAATAGTTAAGCTCCTCGGAGAAGACACTGGTCTGTCCCCAGTTTATCAGACCAAACCGTGAGAGAGATTCAACTTTGCTTGCAATGCTACCTGAACCTTTTCTGAAAAACGCTTCCTGCAGGCGAGGAGGAAGCCCTTCCAAGGCGATTTTTTTTGACCAGTTGAGTAGGTTATATAACCACCTCTTATCCGTTTTAAAACAGAGATAGCCGTTTTGTTCAAGCCATCTGTTGAGATAGATCACTTTGTCCCCTGCTCCTCCGAACCCGTGGTCTGAGAGAAGCATAAGGCAGGTGTCATCTGCACTCAATGAAAGAAGAGTGCCTATGATTTCATCCAGTTTTTGATAGACAGTGAGGATGGCATTGCCTAGGGTGGTGGCTTTCCTTTGATCATAGCGGGGTGAATGACGGTCGTGAAACATCCAGAAGTGATGGGAAACGGTATCTGATTCGCCAAATAACACCATGAAACAATCCCAGGGTTCTTTCTGGAACAGATAGTAGGTATAGGCAGCCTTCCTCTCCAGGTTCTCTAGAATTTTAGAGAGGGCTTTTTCATGCCAGTCTTCATCGATGTGCACTTCCTGAAAGTCAGCGATTTTATACTCACCTAACTTTTGCTTAAGTTCCCCATAAAGTTCTTTTGGATAGACGAAGGAGCCGTCAATGCCGGTGGCAACGGGACTGTCAAAACCACAGATGGTGAAACCATTAAGCGGTTCAGGTGGATAGGTGGCAGGAACTCCCATCACACCAACCCGTTTTCCGTGTTCGCTTAAAAGTTGCCAGATGGTGTTACCTTTACGAAAGGTACTGTTTAAAAAGCGTATTTCATAACTTCCTGATTTCCTCTGGGTAAAATCATAGATGCCGTGTTTGCCGGGATTTTTACCAGTCATGAAGGTTGTCCAGGCGGGAAAAGTGGCGGGTGGGTGAGTTGAAAGTAATGTTCCATAACTCGACTTGGTAAGCAGATGGGCAAAGTGGGGAAGTTTTCCCTCGTTTACCCAGGGCAGGATGAGATCGAAGGTGGCTCCATCAAGCCCGATAATTAGGATTCTGGGAGAGGGGTGATTAGCGGACATAGCCCAGTGCTCGTAGCCGTTCCTCGGTGGTGCGATCTATGTTTCCTCTCGTCTCCCGTGCTGCGCTGCTCATCGCATAGGCAACATAGTGGTCGATTTGAGCGGCTATCTGGTGAACGGTCGTAACTTCTCTTGCGGCGACATTCTCCTTTTCTCCTGGATCATGCTTTACCTGATAGAGCTCCTGCGGCGCTAGGCCGCGGGGATTATCCTGATTGGCAAGGATAAGCTTCCACTGCTCGGAGCGCAGGGATTTGAGGACATTGTATTCTAAGTTCTCCTCCGAAAAGATGACTTGATCCTGCGGTGGCCTGAGCTGATAATTGTGCAGGAGACTTTTGCCTTGCATGGCGGGAGGGATTTGACTGCTGACGTAGTCGAGAATGGTGGGGGCAATATCCAGGGTTCTCACCATTTCTTTAACGAGGGTACCTTTAAATCTGCCTTGAGGGTATTTAATGATGAGGGGGATGTGGATTTGCTCATCATAGAGGGTATTGCCATGCCACCAACCACTGTGCTCATAAAACTCTTCTCCATGGTCAGCGGTAAGAATGATGAGGGTATTTTCGTAGAGACCCTCTCGTTTCAAGTATTCAATCAACTCATCTAAGCACTGGTCAAGGTAGCTTATTTCTCCATCATAGAGCTTTCTCATGGGGTCTGCCTGTGAAGGGTCAGGGTTGGGTGTGGACACCCGGGCGACCGCAGCGCCATTGTAAGGATGAGCAAAGTAGGGGTCGTGAGGTTCCATGTAATGGAGGAAGAGCAAGAAGCGGCTTGAGGTACATGCACTCAGCCACTTAAACGCCAGTTGATTGACTACCTTCCCATCCTGGTAGTAGTGATTTACCTGTTTCTTCTGGGAGAAGAATCGTTCCCGTATCAGGCGCAATCCATTATAGAGGGAAAGCTTGGAAGATGATTCCCTGGCGAAGAAGAAAAAGTCAGGGGCGAGATAGCGGTAGCGGTCAAACCCCTGATTGAAATTGAAGCTGGGAGAGAGGTGGACAATATTGGCGATCCCACAGGTGTAGTATCCCAGGTCTTTCATGATTTCAGGAAGGGTTTCGACCTCATCGGGGAGCAGGTGGGGCTTAAGATAGGTGTTATGGGTGGAGGGATAGAGTGAGGTGAGAAGGGTTGCAACCTGTGGTTTAGTCCAAGAGGATTGAGCAAATGCGTTTTCATAACGTACGCCATCCGAGGCAAAGCGGTTGATGGCGGGAGTGACATTGTCTCTATACCCATAGCAGGGAAGATGGTCCGCCCTTAGGGTGTCCACCATAATCAAGATGACGTTGGGTTTTTCTTTCAAAGATTCCGAGATGGGAGGGAGAGTAGGGGGAAATGGGTGAGTCGGGGTACGCAGCGTAGAAGCACCCACACCCGCAAGCAGGAGCAAAAGCCAGGCAGTCAAGAGTGAAACGATCGTGCTTCCAAGGTTCTTTTTCTTTAAAATAAGCTTTAGTGAGTAATAGAGTGCTATCGAGATCGCTAGCACCGTAAAAAGGAGAAGAAGGTGTTGGAGGACATTCATCGGCTTTTCGTTAAGGAAGTCTCTTACGATGATGAATCGGCTGATGATAAAGGCAAGGGAGAAAAAAACCGATGAGCAATAAAAGGTGGCGATGGTGGAATAGGCATCGGCGCCTCTTTTTTTAATAGATAAAAGCCCGCCAAGGATACCGAGACCCACTCCCAGGATGAGTCCCAGGATGCCGTAGCTTAAGATGCTGTAGTAGAGAATAGTATATTCTTCCAGGCGAGGATTTTTAAGGGTGATGACTACTGCTTCCATTAGTCCCACCAGACTTCCAGCGAGCAGTCCCGCAGCCGGGCAGAGTGTAAGCCGGTGGGTTATTTTTTCTCGGGCTTTCTTAAACTCTGCTTCTTTTAGATCCTCGTCTTCTTCCCTTGCCATCTTTTCTTGCATGGTTTTCATTTGTGCTATCTGTGCCTGGTATGCTGCGGGACGCATGAGATAGATAACCCCTCCGATCATGCCTAAAACACCCCCTATCCAGAAGCCCAGGTGGCTAAAAAGGATCGCCTTGGCATGACCAGTCTTTGCCCCTAAGATCAGGGCAAAAACGATTTCTCTGATACCTTCCCCCCCGATAGAAGGTCCCAGCACAGTTCCATAGATCATCAGTGGGCTGGCAAAGAGGATGTCGAAAATATCGATGTGGGGTGAACGGATAGACATGGCGGTTCCAAAGTACATAAGGCAGGTGCACAGGTGTACCATCACACCGAGAAGAGTAGCCTTTACTAAGAGCATTCTTTGGCCACCATAGATGGTGGTGGCGTGAGATATCTTTTTCAGCTTGCCTTCTATCCGGGATCTTCCGGGCAATGGTATAATCCCGATTAAGGTGCGCATCAGGCGGGGATTGAAAAGTAAGATCAGTGCACTCAAGACCATGCATCCTAGCACCACCAGGATAATCGATAGTACCAGCGGTTTAAAGTGAAAGAGCCTGCATCCGAGAGGCAGGGTGACCAGTACCAGGAAGGTTAAGGCAATAAAGCCGATGATTTTTTCGATGATGATGACCGCGGTGGATTCCACCCACTTGGAGGTCTGCTTTCCCACATAGAATAAGCGGTATCCATCCAGGCCAAGGGTACCGGGCAGGAACATGCCGAAGAAGCGTCCGGTCAAGTAGGTTACCGCGAGGTGGGTAAAATAAAACTTTATCCCCTGTCCTTTCAACAGAAGATTCCAGCGCAACATACTGCAAAACATTCCCAATGCCTGAATGAGGATAGCGATAGCAATCCATGTCCAAAAGGTGGAAAGGGTGATGGTGGTGATTTCCTTCCAGAGGTCACCCAGGGTGACCGGGATGAACTGGCGGGTGATGCCTAAAAGGCTGGGTTTGAAAATAAGGATGAAAAGGGTAATGGTAAAACCACACTTGATGAGCCACTTGAGATGTTTCTTCATTCAATGTATCCTAATGCCCTTAATCGTTCTTCTATCTTCTTACGTTCTTCCGCGGAGTAAGTCTCTCCCCTCTTCTTCTTTTCAGCCTCAGAGGGTGCACGGTACTGAATGGGATGGGAGGAGAGGAATTCTTCGGTAAAGATTTCTTTAAGCACCTTGCCATCCATATCTTCTACAATGGGGAGTCCTAAGCTGTAGAGGATGGTGGGGGCAATATCCATAATGGAAGCACCTTCTAGGTTGACTCCGCGTTTGAAGTGTTTACCATGCGCAATAAAGATGCCATTGTCACGGTGGAAACCATTGGGGGTGTTCTCGCTGCCGATGATCCACTCCCCGGCACCGAGCAGTTGTCTCCCCAGGTAGCTATAATTTTTGGCAATGAAGAGGATATCGGGGGCGAGAGAGGTATGAGCACCTTGATAGACCTCTTCTCTATAGAGGACTTTATCTACGATGTTCTCTTTGGTAGCGGGATCAGTTACCTCAAGAAGTCTTTCTCGGATAAAATTTCTTAGCTCTTCATATTCCTTTCCTAAAGCGACCGTACCTTCTCCCCCCTCTTTTTTACTATTGATATAAATACCCTGGCAGGGGATGCTGGCAAAGAAGGCTTTGGTGTGGGTCCAATCGATTGCCTGATCAATATCAGCTTTGAAGGTAGAGCGACTGCCTCGAATCTTTCTGCGGATAGTGGACTGGAGTAGCTCAGGGATAAGGGTTTTTACCAGGGGATGTTCTCCTACACCCATGGCCTGATAGAATAATCGCCTTTTTATCTGGGCTAAGGGTTTCACTTTGAGCAGACCCAGGTCGGCCAGCCAGCGGTTCACATTAAACCATTTTTTGGTAGAGCCAAATCCATGGTCGGAAATGACGAGGAGGTCAGTGGTATCATCCAGTTTTTTAAGGAGCGCTCCCAGCATTTCGTCGAGAAGCTGGTAAGAACTGATGATTTCTCCTCGTAAAAGTGTTGCACGTGGGCTGTGGTAGAGTGGGCTCTCTCTATCCAGATACTTCCAGAAAAGATGCTGGATTCGATCATGCATGATAAAGACAATCATGAAAAAATCCCAGGTTTCGTGCTCCATAAGATAGAAGAAGGCGTCTCTCCGTTTCTCAAAGCTGTAGCGGATGTCTTTTAGGAAGGTGAGCGCATCCTTTTTTGTCTCCACATCATACTTGGGGATATCGATGTTGAGCACATAGTCTCCAATCGCCTTAAGCACTTTTCCCTTAAGCTCCTCAGGGTAGGTGTAGGGCGAATCCTGACTCGGGGTCATAAGGCAGGAGATCATGAATCCGTCAACCTTTTCAGGAGGGTAGGTGATGGGCACATTTACTACCCCTACTCTCTTTCCCTGCTGGTTGAGCAGGTGCCAGAGTTTTTCTCCTTTCACCGATGCAGCGCTAATGAGTGGTCTGGTGGGGTCGGCAAAAGGTGATTCTCTGAAATCAAAGATGCTATGTTTCCCCGGGTTTTTCCCGGTGATGCAGGATGCCCAGGCAGGAGGGGTGGTGGGCGGAATCGTGGAGGCAAGATTCCCTGAAACCCCTTCCTTGATCAGAGTGTGCAGGTGGGGGAGCAGTCCCTCATTCATCCAGGGTGAAAGAAGATCAAAGGTTGCACCATCGATCCCAAGCAGGATGGTTCTTCGAGGAGTTTCATGGTGATTCATCATAGCCCTCTCAATAGGGATTAATAAGGCTGCCTTTAAAATGTCATTCCTGTGCAAGCAGGAATCCATTGCATGTTGAAATTACTGGACTCCCACCTGCGCGGGAGTGACAGATTAAAATTATTAGAGTTTCAGATAAGACCCAATGGTCTACCTGCCACTGACAACTGGCTTTACAAATGATTTCAAATGTATTATAAAAACATACTTACTCTATAAAATCAAGGAGCGTTTTTATGAGCGAACCTAAAACAGATGGTGGGGGGAAAGCGGTATCGTACTTTGAGCAAGGGTATAATTGAGCGGAATCTGTCCTTCGCTCGGTGAGCGAAATGATGGGAATTGACTCACCACTCATTCCTGCAATCGCAACCGGTTTTGGAGGGGGATTGGGAAGAAACGGGTTTGTGTGTGGAGCGGTTGCGGCAGCAGCTATGGCTATTGGTGTAAAGGGGAAGGGGAGGGGTAAACCGCAGGTGTACCAGATGATAGATACGTTTCTTAACGATTTTAAGTCTCAATTTGGCGCTGTTAACTGTCGTGAATTAATCGGGGTTGACCTTAAGACCGAGGAGGGGATGGCGTACCTTAAGAAAGAAGGTCGCAAAAAGTGCAGTGAGTTTGTCCGTTTTGCGGCTGATAGGGTGGGGGAAATGGTGAATGGTGAATCGTGATATGCGATGTGAGATGTGGGATATGAGATGAAGGTTACGGGTTGCGAGTTGCGGGTTATATTTGCTTGCAAGCCAATGTACCAACAACCCATTGCTCATTCTTACATAATATAGATCTGAGAATTTACCAGCCTCGGGCTGGTTAATCTCTTTAGAATTCTCTCATAAAGGTCCCTTCTCCCTTTGAGGGGAGAAGGTCAGGATGAGGGGTGATAAAGATTCAACGACCCCTCACCGCAATCCTCTCCCCCGAAGGGGAGAGGAAGTATATGGTCAGGACAGTTGTAAAATATATTAAAATTTGAAATATCTTTGGTTAGGATTTTTTGGATTTCGATATTCGGATTTTGGATTTGATACGCGTGAATAGGGTAACCTCTGAAATTTAAAACTGGGGTAATATAATTGATGAGCCGCCGCACCATCACCGCTGCTACTAAGCTCTGTGCTATTATAGGCAATCCTATCGAGCATTCTCTTTCTCCTCATATCCACAACGCTGCATTTGAGCACCTCAAATTGGATTATGTGTTTTTAGCCTTTAAGGTGGAACACGTGAGAAAGGCGATGGAGGGGATGCGAGCATTAGGGATACAAGGGATGAGTGTTACTATTCCCCACAAGATAGAGGTGATGAAGTATCTGGATGAGGTTGAGGAGGGAGCGCAAAGAATAGGTGCCATAAACACTATCGTTAATCGGGATGGGAGGTTAGTGGGCTACAATACTGATTGCAGTGGAGCTATAAGGGCATTGGAGGAGAGGGTAAACCTCAAGGACAAAAAGACTGTTCTTCTCGGAGCGGGAGGAGCAGCACGGGCGATTGCCTTTGGATTGAAAGAGCAGGGTGCTCGTGTGGCGATTCTCAATCGAACGGTGAAAAAGGCTGAAGTGCTGGCAAAAGAGCTTGGTTGTGAGTTCGGGAGTATAGAGCAGGTTGCATCTTATACACCTGATATTTTAATTAACACCACTTCTCTCGGTATGTATCCTCATCCAGATGAAACGCCGGTTAAGAAGGAGATGCTCAAGGACATGCTGGTGTTTGATAGTGTCTATAACCCTCTTAAAACACGTTTGATTAGAGAAGCTCAAGAAAATGGGTGTGCTACTATTCTAGGACTGGAGATGTTTGTCAATCAGGCGGCGTTACAGTTTGAGCTCTGGACGGGTGAGAAGGCCCCTCTGGAGATTATGAAAAAGGTGGTAGTGGAAAAACTTTCATGAAACTCATCGTGAAAAAATCGGCACTGAAGGGAAGCATTGAGATACCTGCCTCCAAGTCCCACACCATCCGCGCAGTGGTGATTGCCTCACTGGCGGGAGGGACCTCACGCATTTTAAGTCCCCTTGATTCTGGTGATACCCGATCGGCGGTGACCGCCTGCAGGGCGTTAGGTGCTGAGATTGAGACAGGGGAAGAGTGGGTGGTGAAAGGGTGTGGGGGTACTCCTCAGGTGCGGTCATCAAAGATTGATGTAGGTAACTCTGGTACCTCACTCAGGCTCACTACCAGTGTAGCAGCTTTGCAGGATAAAGAAGTTGTCTTTGATGGGGACGCATCTTTAAGAACCCGCCCCATGCAGCCTCTTCTGGATGCATTGAGTAATTTGGGGGCTAAGGCTTACTCGCTTGAGCGAAAAGGGTACTGCCCTATTAGGGTGAAGGGGAAGATGAACGGTGGTACGACTGAGGTAAGTGGTTTGAGTTCGCAATATCTTTCTAGTCTTCTCATCAGCACTCCCCTGGCGGAGGGGGATACAGAGATTCGCGTGGTTGACCTGCACGAAAGGCCCTATGTGGGAATGACTTTAGCATGGTTAGAGGGGCAGCGTGTCCAGTATGAGCGAGAGGGATGGGAGGTGTTTAGAGTAAGAGGGGGGCAGAGCTACCGTTCATTTGAAAAGCGGGTGCCAGGTGATTTTTCTTCTGCGACTTTTCCTCTCTGTGCGGGTGCGATTACCTCATCCCGAATTTTGCTTAAAGGATTGGATATGAATGACACTCAGGGTGATAGAGAAGTAATCACCATGCTCAAATCTATGGGTGCTCAGATTGAGGTGAAGGATGAGGGCATTCTGGTTACCTCAGGTGAACTTACCGGTGGTGAACTTGATTTGAATAGCACCCCTGATGCACTGCCTGCTCTGGCGGTGGTGGGTTGTTGTGCAAAGGGGAAGACGGTGCTTAAGCATGTGGCACAGGCGAGAATCAAGGAAACAGACCGCATTAAGGTGATGGCAACGGAGCTTTCCAGGATGGGAGCTAAAATTGAAGAGATGACAGATGGGCTTATAATCAGGCAGAGTAGGCTTAAAGGTGCGAAGGTGTGTGGTCATCATGACCATCGGGTGGTGATGGCGCTCTCTCTTGCGGGGATGATAGCCGAAGGGGAGACTGAGATCGATACCGCAGAATCGATTGATATCACCTTTCCCGGATATGTGGAGAAGATGTGTGGGCTCGGTGCCCAGATGAGACTGGTGGTTAAGGTGAATGAAAAGAATTTGTGTGAGTAATGACATCGTAAGGACTTAAGGAGGTGAAGGGCAGTGAAAAACCTAGTAATAGAACAAATCAAGATTCCTCACGATATATACTCTGAGATAAAAGATAGGATACGATTAGGTCTTACCTATAAAACTCTGAGAATTTACCAGCCTCGGGCTGGTTAATCTCTTGAGAATTATCTCATAAAGGTTCCTTCTCCCTTCGAGGGGAGAAGGTCAGGATGAGGGGCGATAAAGATTCAACGACCCCTCACCTCATCGATGACTTAAGGTAAGGCATGGGCGGAAATCAAGGAGCTTCTGAAAGGGATCCTTAATTTTCCTGTTGCGAAAAAAAATGAATTGTGCTACAAAGTTCATGTAATGTGTCACATGTGCACATTTCTTTACACTGTTAATTTTTGCTTTGTAATTGGAGAGCAAAAGATGAAGAAACTTACCATTCGCGAAGCACGGCAGGCACTGTCACATTTAGATCGAATGCTGGCAGTAGAGGGAGAGGTAACTGTTACTCGAAGGGGAGAAGCCATAGCCCGTATCATCCAGATAGGAAAAAAAAGACCTGTGCCCTCTCACAGAAATCTACGAGAGAGAATGCCGCGGATGCGGAAGGGGAGCGAAAAGCTGATTCGTGAGGACAGGGATGGGCGATGAGCACGATAAGCTACTTTGACACAAGTGCTCTGGCAAAATGGTATATCAACGAAGCACGATCAGAGGATGTTGAGAAATATATCCAAGAGCATGGCCCTGTGGCTATCAGTGATCTTACCACGGTTGAGATGCGTTGTCTTCTTGCGCGGCGTCGAAGAGAGAGAACCATAGATTCAAAAATGGAGATGGAGATCTTCGCGACTTTCCAAGAAGATATTCGTCAAAAATTTCTGATTTGCCATTCATTGCCTATAGGGTTAACGGTAGGTGCGGTAAACCTTCTGTCAGTCTTATCTGATATTCCTCTCAGAACGCTTGATGCGTTACACCTCATGATCGCAAAGGATCTCCTCGCTGACATTCTTGCTACTGCTGACACTGTCATGGCTGCTGGTGCAAAGGCCATGGGCTTTGCAGTCGTTCGCTTTTAGCCGCTGATTTTGCTCATTACTGACCACAGATTATTTCTTCTTGCCTTCCTGATCGTTTCTGACGGCAACGTGCCGCAGATGCCACTATATACTCACGTAAATCTTTCCAGGTGCCAGAAGCCTCATGCGGGTAACCGTAGCATAATAAGGATTAGCCTTGAGTTCTACCTTTCTTAGGTAGCTAAGTCCTTCGATTCATAAATTCGGTTACGAATTTATTTACTCAGGACTTAGTGCTGAGTGAGCCATTGCCCATAGAAATTCTCCCAAAATACGTCGCTGTAATTGCGAATCGAAGCACTAAGATAACGGAGCTTGAGGTGACGCATGAGCAAATATCGTTGGGTAGTTCTCTTAATATCCACAGACCATTAAGGAGGTGTACTTAAGGCTGCTCTCGGAGGTTTACAAAATGGAATTTGTACATGTGCAGGAGGTAAAAGAGGAGCCTGCGACTGAGAAACAGTCTACCCACCTGGGTTCCTATGTTCCAGGTTCCTATGAGCAGCGTATTGACAATCTTGAAATTTCTTGTAGAATTCATACATTGATTTGGGGAGGGAAATGAGCGGTGCAAAAAGAGGATTTCTACCAGAGAATAAGGAAGCGGGTACAGGAGTGGGCAGTGCGGGAGGGAAAAGAGAGCAGGGTGCTCAAATATGTGCTTCTCGCACCTGATTTTTTCCACTTAATGTGCAAATTGATGCTTGATTCCAGAGTGCCCGGTAAAGAAAAGGCAAAATTGGGTGGTGCTATTGCCTATTTTATCTCTCCTGTTGATGTACTACCAGAGGGGCTGGTGGGTCCTGTGGGATATATTGATGATGTTGCCCTTGCTGCGTATGTGCTCAATAGTGTGCTCACCAGTGTGAGTTCTGAGGTGCTTAAAGAGCACTGGGCAGGGGAGGGTGACCTGCTTCCACAGATTCAAGAGATTTTAAGAGTTGCTGATAAGCTTGTCGGTTCAGGGCTGTGGGAAAGGATTAAGAAAGTGCTTAAGTAAATCCCAAGTTCCAAGCGCCAAATCACAAATTTGCAAAGATAAAACTGACGACTTCGTAAAAAGTTAAAGACACTCCCTCTCCCTCGAAGGGAGAGGGTTGGGGTGAGGGTGAAAGTAAAGATATTGGAATCATTTATGATCCCCCTCCCCTTAATCCCCTCCCACCAGGGGAGGGGAATTTAGACTTCCAACGAACTTAATCGCAGCTTTGTTGCAACAGGTTAATTTAAGATGATATTTTCAAAAGAACTCAATTATCGTAGCAATCAAGTTCGTTGCTTATAGGATACCGTCTGCGGTATAAGGTAGCTTTTTACGAAGTCGTCTTGATTTGAAAGTACTAGATGGTATCCATCGGGAAGATTCTTAACATCGCTATTTATGGTTCTTTGATATTCATTTTGTCTTCATGTGTTCATGTGAGGGAGGCGACCTATCTTGATGTCTATCAGGGTGAGCCGATAGTATTTGAAGAAATGCTAGGGTCGTTACCCAAGGCGAGGATAATTTACCTGGGGGAGACTCATACCTTAAAAAGACACCACCGATTTCAGCTGCGGGTTATTCAAGCGCTTTATGAAAAGCATATTTCCCTGGCTATCGGTTTAGAGATGCTTCCCTTTACCTGTCAGGGATACCTTGATGCCTGGGGCAGAGGGGAATTGGAGAAAAAAGAGTTTCTTTGCCTGATTGACTGGGAAGGAAACTGGGGTTTTGATTTTGATTTATATGAGCCCCTCTTTGAATTTGCCCGTGAGCAGGGGATACCATTGCGTGCCCTTAATGCACCACCTGCGCTGGTAAAAAAGGTTGCACGAAATGGATTATCGGGTTTAACTAATGAAGAGAAGGGTATGCTTTCACCTATTATCCCTTCCTCCGATGCGCATAGGAACTATCTTAAGCTCTCGCTCAGCCGTCATAAAATCCTAAAGGGAGAAGCTGAGCAGTATGCCTATGAAGCGCAGGATGTGTGGGATAGTACTATGGCACACTCGGTGGTAGAGTATCTCAAAAGTGATGGGGGAAAGAATAAAACTATGGTAGTCCTGGCAGGGTCGGGCCACCTGGCGTATGGGTATGGCATTCCAGAGAAAGTGACTCAGGTGCTGGACCTTCCTTACCGGATACTCTATCCTTCAGAGAGCGGAGATACCGAATTTCAAGAGGAGTGGGAGAAGTATGTTGAGCCATTTGAGGTAACTCATGAAGATCTGCTTTTTCTTAAAAAACCTATTGCAGATTTCATTTTTCTAGTTCCCTTGCGTTAAAAAAGCTTGAATCTCCCCCCTGTTTATTGCAGAATAGCAGGCTGTAGGTGAACTTTCGTAAAGGAGGAATAAAAAGATGCTGGGTAATAACTATGGAAGGATTTTTAGGGTAACCACCTGCGGCGAGTCTTATGGAGATGCGATGGTAACCATTGTTGATGGCGTACCGCCGGGACTTGCCTTAACTGATGAGATGATCCAGGTGGAGCTCGACAAGAGGAGACCGGGGCAGAGTGAGCTTGATTCTCCCCGAAAGGAGACTGATCGGGTGCACATCTTTGCCGGCATGATGGATGGCCGCACTACGGGTGCCCCTGTTGGCATGATTGTGTACAATGTAGACCGCCAGGATATTCACGTTAAACAATACCGGGACGTGAAATATTTAATCAGACCCGGTCACGCCGAGTACACCTTTTTTGTTAAGTACGGTGAATATGCAGACTGGTGTGGGGCAGGCAGGGCAAGTGGAAGAGAAACAGTAGGTAGAGTCGCAGCGGGTGCCATTGCCAAGCACGTTCTTCAAAAAGAGGGTATTGAGGTAATCGGGTATGTGAAAGAGTGTTATGGGATAAAGGCACGGGAGATGAGCTTTGAGGAGATAAAGGCAAACTATCGCAAAAATGAGCTTAACTGTCCTGACCTGGATGCAGGAAAGAAAATGATCGCAAAGGTTCTTGAGATTAAAAATCAGGGAGATACCTGTGGCGGGATAGTGGAAGTGATGGTGAGAGGAGTTCCCGCTGGTTTAGGGGAGCCAGTCTTTGATAAGCTGAGCGCCTGTATCGCCCACGGCATGATGAGTATTGGTGCAGTGAAAGGGGTAGAGTTTGGTGCGGGCTTTGGTGTTGCCAAGATGAAGGGTTCAGAGAATAATGATTTACTCTATCTGGATAAGACGGGGAAGGTGCGGTTCCGTACCAACAATTGTGGTGGATTCTTAGGTGGTATAAGCAATGGGGAGGATATTGTGGTGCGCATTGCGGTAAAACCCACTCCCACGGTCTCTATTGACCAGCCCTCTATTGATATGTCCACCATGAAGGAAACTACCTTGTCGGCTATTACCCGAAGGGATGCAACCATTTTACCCCGCATCTATCCCGTTGCGGAATCGATGGTGGCGATCACCATTGTTGATCACCTGATGATGGTGAAAGGTAGTGATGGCGTGGCAACTATTGAGAATAAGTGGAAAGATCTTGCCTGGGGACGATAAACTCCTCCGAATTCCCTCATCCAGTTTCTTCTCACATCAATGATGGATTTCTTGGAAGACCAGTTAGAATCTTTGAAGAAGGCAGGCCTGTATCGCAGCCTTAGGTCACTGGAAAGTCCTCAATCAGCTATTACTATCATTAATGGTAGGAAGGTAGTACAGCTTTCATCTAATAACTACTTAGGGTTGGCTTATCACCCCCGGCTGAACGCTGCGGCGCAAGAGGCCATTGAGAAGTATGGAACAGGTGCGGGTGCGTCACGGTTAATCTGCGGGAATCTGGAATTAAATACTGTCTTAGAGCATAGCCTTGCTCGCCTTAAGAAAAAGGAGGATGCACTCCTTTTTAGTACAGGGTATATGGCTAATTGTGGCGTACTCAGTGCACTCGTAGGTGAAGGGGATGTGATTTTCAGTGATGAGTTTAATCACGCCAGCATCATTGATGGGTGTCGGATGAGTAGGGCAGAGGTAAAGGTGTATCCCCACAAAGACATGAGTGCGTTAGAAAAGTTGCTCAAGGAATCACAGCACCACCCCCATCGGTTGATAGTGACCGATGGGATATTCAGTATGGATGGAGACATCGCTCCTCTTCCTCACGTGGTACCCTTGGCACAGAAGTATGGGTGTATGGTAATGGTGGATGATGCTCATGCGACGGGCGTGCTCGGTGAGCAGGGAGGGGGGACTGGGGAGTATTTTGATCTGGAAGATGAGATTGATATCTCCATGGGTACGTTAGGAAAGGCGCTGGGGGGTTTTGGGGCGTTTGTCGCGGGGAGTCATCAATTAAAGGAATTTTTGATTAACCGGGCTCGATCTTTTATTTTTACCACCGCGCTTCCTCCCGCAGTCATTGCCAGCGGGATTGCCGCACTTGAGCTCTTGGAGGAAGAACCTGAAATAAGGATGAAGTTGTGGGAGAATGTTGCCTTCTTTAGAAAAGGGATTAAGACCTTGGGCTTTACTACGGGTGAGAGCGAAACCCAGATCATTCCTCTTATAGTAGGGGATCCTGCTTTAACCATGCAGATGGGGGAATTGCTCTTTGAGGAGGGTGTATTTGTGCAAGGCATTCGTCCTCCGGCAGTCCCCCGGGGCAGTTCACGATTGAGAATAACACTTATGGCTACCCATACTCAGGGTCAGTTAGAGTTTGCACTGCGAGCACTGGAGAAGGTGGGAAGGAAACTGCATCTCGTGAAGGATTCAAGGGGTTGAAGGGTCCTAGGGTTCAAGTGAAAACAGAATATGAGATTGTTTTACTTCGCTCGAAATGACACTGCATCGTTTTGCAAACTATTACATGCTCTCGATAGTATATGAAGGGAGTGAGGAGTGCCTTTTTTCATAACCCCAGATGGTGTGAAACTCAACTACCTGAGCGCGGGAGAGGGTAAACCATTGGTGTTCCTTCATGGCTGGGCGATGTGTTCACGGGTGTGGAAGTATCAACTTGAGAGGTTTTCAAAAGACTATCAGGTCATTGCCCTGGACTTGAGAGGGCACGGTGAGTCTCACAATGAAGTGGGTGAGTGCACACTCTCATCCCTCACTCTCGATATAATCCACCTCATCGAAGGTTTGCAATTACAGAAGGTTACTCTGGTAGGGTGGTCGCTTGGGGTCTCGCTTATTTTAAAATTGTGCAGCCTTGCTTCTTCTCATATTGATTCGCTGGTGTTAGTTGATGGCACCCCTGCCTTGGTGGCACGCGGAGACTTTCCTTATGGTCTCCCCCCGGCGGTGGTGAAAAGGATGCTTAGGCTTATAAGATCAAATTTTACCCGGGCGTTGAGTATGTTTTACCAGCTTTTACTTTCAGATAAAGAGGAGGAAATGGATCACCGAGAAGAGGTGTGGGATCTCTTAACCGATAGTCACTATCTCCCTCATAAGGAGGTAGCCAGTGCCTTGCTCATGGATTTTGCCCGTGAGGATCTCAGGGGTGAACTGGGGAAGGTAACAGTTCCGGTGTTGCTGGTGCATGGTGGCAAAGATAGGATTTGTCTCCCGGGGGCTGCACGCTATATGAGGGAGCAACTCAAGAATGCAGAAATCCTGTTTTTCCCTGAGGCTGGACATGCCCCTTTCCTCACCCACGCTGAGTTCTTTAATATACAGCTTAAGAAATTTTTGGTTCTTTTGTAAAATGACATTTGCGATGATTGATAAACGTAAAGTCAAGAGATCATTTAATCTCCATGCCTCTACCTATGATCAGTCTGCTCATCTTCAAAAAAAGGTTGCAGCAGAGGTTATCGAACGGGTAACGCATTCCGGAATAGATCCCTCCCGGGTGCTCGATATTGGCACAGGCACGGGGTATATTGCCCTCGCCCTTAGAGAGCTATTCCCCACCATTACCATTCAGGCGTGTGACATCGCCCATGAGATGATAGCAGTGGCCAGGGCAAAAGGTGCAAAGCTTTCTTACAATCACCTCGCCTTCGTTACCGCTGATGCTGAAGTGCTTCCCTATCAGAGGGAACGCTTTGATTTGGTGGTGTCAAATCTCACCTACCAATGGCTTGACCGGTGGGGGAGCGCTTTTCAGGAGGTCTGTAGGGTTTTAAAGGTGGGAGGGGTATTCATCTTTACTACCCTGGGTGAACAAACGCTCTTTGAGTTAAGAGACTCTTACCTTCGCGCCTATCAGACACCGGGCAGCAGTGGCGTTCCTTCTCTCCATAACTTTATCAGAAGGGATACCCTAGAGGAGATTCTTACCAGGGAAGGTTTTTCTGAAGTTTTAGTGGAATCGAAGTGTGAGAAGGAGTATCATGGAGGTGCAAAAGAGCTCCTCATTCATTTGAAAACTATTGGCGCTCAGAATGCAACCACGCATAATCTTTTGGGTTTAGGAAAAACCAAGGTGTTTAAGCAGATGTTAGACACCTACGAAGAAAGGTATCGGAACAGTTTAGGTATCCCTGCTACCTATGAGTTATTGTTTGGGTGGGGGAGAAAAAGATGAGACATGCCATTGAGGGATTTAGGGATAGAAGATATGGGATATGAGATGTGAGATGGGGGTTGAAAGTTGCGGGTTGCGAGTTACGGGTTATATTTGCTTGCAAGCATGCCAGCCCATTATAAGAAGGTGAAAGATTTTTGATAATCTGAAAAAAACTCAGCGTGCCAGAGAGTTAGAGCAGTGGGACAAGCGCTATCTCTGGCATCCCTTCACCCAGATGAAGGATTACGAAGATGAGAAGCCCCTCATCATTGTCAAGGGAGAGGGTTCATTTTTAATTGATAGTTACGGTAACAGATATTTAGATGGTGTTTCTTCTCTCTGGGTTAACCTCCATGGTCATAGGCGAAAGGAGATTGATCGGGCGATTACCGATCAGCTTAAGGCGATCTCCCACTCAACCCTGCTTGGTATCTCACACGTCCCTGCTATAACGCTCGCTAAAAAATTGGTTGAACTTGCGCCTGAGGGTCTCACTAAGGTGTTTTACTCGGATAATGGTTCTACCGCGGTAGAGATTGCCTTAAAAATGGCGTTTCAATACTGGCAGCAAAAAGGATCTCCTCAAAAAGAAAAACGCACGTTCATCTCTCTTACCTATGCCTACCACGGGGATACTTTAGGTGCGGTGAGTGTGGGAGGTATTGATACCTTCCACAAACTCTACGAGCCATTACTTTTTTCTAGCTACCGCGTTCCTTCTCCTTATTGCTACCGTTGTAGTCTGGGGAAAGCCTATCCCGCATGCCAGTTAGCCTGTATAAATCAGGTGGAGGAAGTCATAAACAAGTGCCACCGGGAAGTAGCAGCGCTGATCATAGAGCCTCTGGTGCAGGGTGCGGCGGGAATGCTGGTTGCCCCACCGGGATATTTGAAGGAGGTAAGGAGGTTATGCAGTAAGTATGATATTCTTCTCATTGCAGATGAGGTAGCGGTGGGATTCGGTAGAACAGGGAGCATGTTTGCCTGTGAGCAGGAAGGGGTGGTGCCGGATCTAATGGCATTGGCTAAAGGTATCAGTGGAGGGTATCTGCCTCTGGCTGCCACGTTGACTACTGAAGAGATTTATAGTGCCTTTTTAGGTGAGTATCAGGAGCTTAGGACCTTTTTTCATGGCCACTCTTACACCGGTAACCCTCTCGCCTGTAGTGCTGCGCTTGCCAGTTTAGAGGTATTCGCAAAAGATCACACCCTGGAGAAGCTAAAGGAAAAGATTGCCTTTCTCGAAAAGAGGCTACGATCTTTTTATGATCTGCCTCAGGTGGGAGAGGTGAGGCAGAAGGGGTTTATGGTGGGAATTGAGTTGGTGAAGGATAGAAAAAGTAAGGAGCCCTATCCGCTTGAGCACAAGGTAGGGATTAGGGTTATACAAGAGGCGCGCAGAAGGGGAGTAGTTATTAGACCTTTAGGTGATGTGATAGTGCTCATGCCTCCCTTAAGTATTTCTTCTGAGCACCTGGAAGAGCTGGTGGATACTGTTTTTCATTCTATAGCGTGTGTGACTACACCAAGGAGAGGGGAATAGTGGTGAGGAGGGCATTCATAGCTATACTCATCTCAATGGTAGTTCTCTGGTGGTCCTTTTACCTGGTGTCTGAACCTTTAGCAAAGGGGAGTGGTAGAAGGTTTAGCGATGGGGAGAGACAGTGGGCTGTTGAGTGGATTAATAAGAAGCTTGCCTTACTGATGGAAGATGGTTTGATTAAAAAAATAAAGTGCTCTGAGGATGAGCGTAGCTATGAGGTATTTGTCTCCTCCTCGTGGCGCCTTTTGAGCGGGGAGGCAAAGAGGGACTTTCTGAGAAATTTATCCCGGGCTCGGGAAATTACGGGGCACAGTCCTTACCTGGTGGTAAAAGATAGTCAAAGTGGAGAATTGGTAGCGCAGGTAAATGAGTGGGGTATTTTTATCTTTGGCGAATAAGAGAGTTGTGGAGCAAAGGTACAGAAGTATAGTAAGTGACCAAAAGGGATTGTGACACAGCCTCTCAAAAGGAGAAGGGACCTTTATGAGAGAATTCTAACGAGATACATACTCAGATTTGTAGGTGTGAGAATCTAAGCGTGATTGCTTACCATGGGCAAGGGTATTTTTTTTACAGGAACTGATAGCGGGGTGGGAAAAACCTTCATTGCGGGTGGCCTGGCAAGGGTGTGGTCGCAAAGTGGAAAGCGGGTGGGGGTGATGAAACCGATTGAGAGTGGGTGTGTGAAGTCGGAGAGTGGGTTACAGCCTCAGGATGCACTTTTCTTAAAGGAGATGTCTCATTCACAAGATGAGTTGGATCTGATTAACCCCTATCGTTTTGAGCAGCCCTTGTCTCCCAGTGTGGCAGCCGATTTGGAGGGGCTGGAGATTGACTTTAAAAAAATAGAGAAAATCTATATGCAACTTGCAGCCACCTATCAGCTCACGCTGGTAGAAGGTGCAGGAGGATTACTCTCACCACTTTATAAAAATTTCACTAATGCAGAGCTCATTGGACTCTTGGAGATTCCCGTGGTGGTGGTCGCACGGGATGCGTTAGGAACTATCAACCACACCTTGCTCACCGTTGAATATGCGAGAAGTCAGGGTATACATGTGTTGGGTGTTATCATTAATACCCTTAGTGCTACTCCTGATCCTTCAACCAAGACCAACGCCCAGGTCATTAAACGACTATCAGGGGTTTCCCTCTTGGGAGTAGTGCCCTACCTGGCAACCCCTGAGCGATATGACCTTTCATCTATTGCGAAGCACGTTGGCGAGCATGTGGATACAGCTCTATTGATCAGGCATGAAAGATGTTGAAGCGTGGAAAATGTTAATGGGCTTCGCTCCAGTTCTTTCCCCAATGAACATCGACTTCTAAGGGAATAGAGAGTTTAACCACTTCTTCCATTTCTTCCTTCACCATTTTTTGGACAGCTTCCAATTCGCTTTCAGGCACTTCAAACACCAGTTCATCATGGACCTGGATAATCATTTTGGTCTTGAGCTCTTCACGTGTGATGCGATGATCGATTGCTACCATTGCTACCTTGATCAGGTCAGAGGCAGTGCCCTGAATAGGGGTATTGATAGCGGTGCGTTCGGCGAACTGCCGCGCCGAGAGGTTTTTACTGTTAATCTCGGGCAGATAGCGGCGTCGTTTCATCAGGGTGGTCACGTATCCCTGTTTCTTTGCTTCTTCAAGGACGCTATCGATGTACGTCTTTACCCCCTGGTATTTCTGGAAGTAGTTGGTGATAAATGCATCGGCTGCCTTAGGACTGATACCGAGCTCTTTTGCCAGTCCATAGCTGCTCATCCCGTAGATAATGCCAAAATTAATTACCTTGGCTTCTCTCCTCATCTGGGGGGTGATGGCATCGGGGGAGAGGCCAAAGATCTCTGCTGCCGTCCGGGTATGGATATCTTCTTTCCGGGTGAAGGCTTCCCTCAATCCCTGATCCTGAGAGAGGTGAGCTAGAATTCTCAATTCAATCTGGGAATAATCGGCAGAGAGGATATACCAGCCAGGTTCGGCGATAAAGGCTTCTCTGATTCTCTTACCCTCTTCACTTCGGATGGGGATATTCTGTAAATTGGGGTTGCTGCTGCTCAATCTCCCGGTAGCGGTGACCGTTTGATTATAGGAGGTATGAATCCGTCCGGTATCGGGATTTACCAGTATGGGCAGGGCATCAACGTAGGTGGTCTTTAATTTGCTGATGCTTCTATATCCCAGTATCTCAGCAGGCAAGGGGTGGGTGGCAGCGAGCGAGGTGAGCACGCTGATGTCGGTGGAATAGCCGGTTTTTGTTTTTTTAGCTCCTGGGAGCTTCAGTTTTTCAAATAAGATTTTCCCCAGCTGCTGGGGAGAGTTGATGTTAAATTCTTCACCGGCCATCTGATAGATTCTTTCCATGGAGGTATTCAGAATAGACTCAAATTCCCGGGAGATTTTCTTTAAAAATTCCGTATCGATTTTCACCCCGTTCATTTCCATGGTCGCCAACACCTCAAGGAGGGGTAGTTCAACCTGATGAAAGAGCTCATCGAATCCTTCTTCACTGAGCTTGGGGAGCAAAAGCTGGGTTGCCCTCATTACTAGATCGGAGCGCTCACATCCATAGCTCATTGCCCTCTGGGTCTCAATCTGGTAGAAGGGGAGCTCATGTTTCCCGCTGCCTGCTATTTCATTATAGGTGGTGAGCCTGTGATCAAAGAATTCCAGTGCGATATCTTCCACACTATGGCTGTGTTTGGATGGGTTAAGAAGATAGGAGGCTACCATGGTATCGCAGACAATACCCTGAAGCTCACTACCGTGCCGTTTAAAGATGATCCATGCATGTTTACAGTTGTGACCATATTTTTTTATCTTCTGATCTTCAAGGAGTGGTTTACAATGCATCAATGCCGAGGTGAGTTGAAGGTAGTGCTCATTCTCCCCTTTTTTAGTTGCTAAAGGTATATAGAAAGCCTGATGGGGGGTCTGGGTGAGTGCGATTCCTGCGAGCTCTGCACGCATGGGGTCTGGAGAGGTGGTGAAAAGATCGAACGCACACTCCCTGGTCTCCCGAATTTGGGTAAGTGCTTTGAGGAGTTCTTTTTCGGTGGTGATGATCTGATAGCTTTCCTGAGAGGAGGTGGGGGAGGGGGTAAACTCCTTGAGAAATTTAGTAAATTCCAGTTCTTTAAAAATCCCTTTAAGCTTTTCGTGATGAGGGGAGGAGGTTTTAAAATTCTCAATCTGATAGTGGAGAGGCACCGTGGTATCTAAAGTCACCAGCTGTTTACTCAACAGTGCCTGATCCCCAAAGGTGATGAGGTTCTCCTTGATTTTCTTAGCGGTAATATGGTCAAGGTTTTTGAGCAGGTTGGCAATGCTTCCATATTCTTCAATCAATTTAGCTGCAGTCTTCTCACCTATCCCGGGAACTCCTGGTACATTGTCTGAGCTGTCTCCCATCAACCCCAGTACTTCCGTGGTCTTTTCAGGTGGAACCCCGAAGCGTTTAATGACCCCCTCGATGTCAAACTTTTTATCCTTCATGGTATCGAGAACCGTAATGTGAGTACTTACCAGTTGTAAGAAGTCTTTATCGCCACTGATAATGACCACCTCCATTCCTTTCTTCTCCTCTGCGTGGGCGATAGTACCTATAATGTCATCAGCTTCAAATCCTTCTTTTTCCAAAACTGGTATGTTCAACCCTTCTATGATTGCCTTGATGTAGGGAATTTGAGGAATGAGGCTGTCAGGCATCTCGGGACGATTGGCTTTGTAGGCTTGATAGACCTCGTGCCGGAAGGTGGGGGCCGGGGTATCAAACATAATGGCTAAATACTCGGGTTTATACTCATTAATAACTTTGAGAAGCATGGCGGTAAAGCCATACACCGCGTTGGTGGGAACGCCGGAAGAGTTGGAGAGGTGGGGGAGGGCAAAGAATGCCCGGTACATGTAAGAGCTACCATCGATGAGAAAAAGGGTTGGACGTGTGGTCATCCTTTATTCCTCAAGATTAGTTTACCATTGCAACTATTTTAGTTTTCGGCTGGGTTTTGTTTAAAGGTATGATCCTGACGAAAAGGCTATAATGAAACAGGCCTTAGAGGTTTTTAGAAAACCCTTGAACCCTTAAATCCTGGTATCCTTGAACCCTTCCCTTAATTATCCACCCTCCTTTTCGCATTGAATTCAAAGGCAAAGTGGTGAGTGTACTTTGGCAGGACGATGTCGCCTTCCCAGAGTACATTAATGACTACAAAATTTTTCTCTCGCGCAATCTGTATATTATCAAGAGGGATATCTGCTCTAAGTTTTTCTGCTTCTTCGATAATTGCGTCTGCAATAGCTCGATTATTAGGGAATATTCTACCTTTGTAGTCCTGGGCTGCATCACCGGCAATGGTAAAAATTTTTCTGTTCAGTATGTATTTTGCGAGGTAGACACTTCCAAATTTAAAGCCCAGATAGCCACCGATGAGCAGTACGATGATAATAAAGAGACATCCTACATTTATTTTACCGTTTATCCTACCCTGCTTCATACTATTTCTCCTGTAGTAAGGCACACAGATGTGGTGTTACAGTAGTTTAAGGGTATACGCTCTTGATTACATTAGCAGATGAGTAGTGGATTTTAAACTACAAAAGCATCTTTTATTCATAGTGTCAATATTAAAAATAGAGGGCGGTGATGGTGGGGGGGAACTTTCACTAGAATTTTCTTGACAATTAAATCTGAAATGTGTCATTTCTCTATCTATTTTCCTATTTTACTTAATAAAAAATCTGACCATTGACCTAGATAGTTATAGGGAGGCAAAGCTGATGATAAAGAATGGACTTGAGGCGCTAGTAGGCAAGAAAAATGTATTTGATGATGAAGCAACTCTTGATGCCTATTCCAAGGATATGAGTTTAAATGAACCCCGGAGACCCTCTTTTGTGGTAAAACCAAAGGATGCAGAAGAGGTGCAGAAGGTAGTAAAGCTCGCTCACAAACATTTACTGCCGGTGATACCAGTAAGTTCAGGTGTTCATTTCCATGGGGAGGCCATTCCAGAACAGGGTGGGATTGTGGTGGATTTGAGGAGAATGGATAAGGTCATTCAGATTGATAGCCTGAACCGGAAGGTGAAAATTGAACCCGGTGTGACCTGGGGTACATTGCAGGCAGCATTGAAAGAACATGACCAGATGGCGTTGAGCCCACTCTTCCCTCACCCCCACCTCTCTGCACTAAGTTCTAGTCTGGAGAGAAGTCCAATGCTGATACCAAAATACGAGTATGCAGAACCGGTGCTCACTATGGAAGTGGTACTCCCCCAGGGCGATCTGTTTAGGACAGGGACAGCTTCAGCTACGCATACCGACGAGGCATATCCTGAAGGGCCGGGAATGGATTTTTTCCGCTTGTTTCAGGGAGCAGAGGGGACGCTGGGGGTTGTTACCTGGCTCAATATTAAGACCGAATATCGCCCGAAGTATCAAAAGGTGTTTTTCATACCTTTTAAGAAAATAGAAGATGCAGTTGAGCCCATTTATAAAATCCAGAGGCGACATATAGGAAATGAGTGTTTCTTATTGAACAATTTTAACCTCGCCCAGCTTCTGTCAGAAGAGTGGCCGAAGGATTTTGAGGAACTTCTTGAGAAACTTCCCCCTTACACCTTGACAGTGGTAATTGCAGGGGCATCGAGGAGACCGCTGGAGCGGATTGCCTATGAGGAGGAGGCGTTGCAGGAAATTGCCTCACAATTACTCTTTCAACCCTCTGCTACGGTTGCCGGTATCGCCGGGTTGCAGGATATCATGGTGGAGAAATTGAGAAGTCCTCAGGAAGAAGCAAGCTACTGGAAGCACCGGTACAAGGGTTCGTCTCAGGATGTCTTTTTTATAACTACCATGGAGAAGGCTAGGGAGTTTCAGCAGAAAGTGGTGGAGGTAAGTGGTGCATGTAACTATCCCACCAAGGAAATTGGAGTATACCTGCAGCCTTTAGAACGGGGAAGGGTGTGTCACCTAGAGTTCAGTTTCCCCTGTAATCTGAATCATGAAAGGGAGAAAGAGAAAGTGCGTGAGCTCTATCAAGTAGTGAGTGAGGAGATGTTCTCCCTGGGTGGATTTTTCTCCCGCCCCTATGGACCTTGGGCGGATATGGTATACCGGAGCGCGAGTGTGTATACCGCTACCTTAAAAGAGATAAAGAAGGTATTTGATCCTCACCACATACTTAATCCAGGAAAACTCTGCTACTAAAGGAGGATGTGTGATGGTAAAAGGGAAGAAGATGGTGCTACCGAAAGATCCTCGGTACCTCAAGTATCCCATTGACCAGCCGTTTGATCCACGCTGGACGGCGTGGAACTGTTCCCGCTGCTCATGTTGTAAGTTCATAGACTCCTGGAGGGTAAAGAGTTGGAAGTATGCGAGGATTTGTCCTCAACATACACGGTATAGGTTTGATGCCTTCTCCGCCCAGGGTAAGTGTGATTTAGCCTTAGCGGTGATCGATGGGAAGATGAAGTGGGGCGATGATCCCACGATAAAGGACATCCTCTTTCGCTGCACTATGTGCGGTGGGTGTGATGCCATGGACAAAAAGATCAGAGATGGTGAGGTATTGAAGCTCCAGAAGTGGATGAGGGCAGAGTATGTCAAAGCAATGGGTGTATTGCCCGAACACCGGCCACTAGTGGACAGCGTGAAGAATTATGATAACGTGTGGCTTCAACCACGGGCCCGAAGGAATAGTTGGGCAAAGGGAATGGAGATTAAGGATCTCACCAAGGAAAAGGCAGAGGTACTGCTTTTTGCGGGATGTACCTATGGACTTTCCGAAGAACTTAAAGAGACCATTACAAACGTAGCAACTATTTTAAAGAACTGTAAGGTCAATTTTGGAATACTTGGCACTAAGGAGGTGTGTTGCGGTAGCCCGGTGGAGAAGATTGGGGTGGAATCAGAGTTTGAGAGGGTCGCCAAGAATAATATTGAAACCTTTAATAAGATAGGGGTGAAGACGGTAGTCACTCCCTGCGCAGGATGCTTTGGCACCATCGGGTTAGAGTATGATAAAGTTACCATACAAAAAAAGTTTGAGGTACTACATATTACTGAGTTGTTTGAACGATTGATGAGTGGGGGAAAACTTAAATTTAAGAAGGAAGTCCCACTGAAAGTAACCTGGCATGATCCCTGCCATCAGGGAAGGCTTTCCCGGCCCTATCTGCCAGGAAAAGATATAGAAGGTGTCTATGAACCGCCACGGAATATTTTGAAGGCAATACCGGGAATTGAACTCTATGAGATGGAGAGGATAAAGGAGTACGCCTGGTGTTGTGGAGGAGGAGGAGGTGTGTTTACCGCTTTTAAGGATTTTGCCCAATGGACCGCACTGGAGCGACTGGAAGAAGCGAAGGATACGGGAGCACAGGCGATTGCAACCAGTTGTCCCTGGTGCGAATCGAATCTGGGCAATGCCATCAAGGGCATGGAAGAAAAGATTGCACTCTACAGTTTAACTGACTTGATGGCGAAAGCCTTATAACCTTGTGAAAGGATGGGTACGTTATGGACAAAGATAGACATACCATTATTTTGAAAGCCCTCCAATCAGCCGTGGGAGAAGAGAATATTGAGGATAGTCCTGCGGTGATGATGGCCTATCACCGTGATTGGCTGCCTCCAGGCATTTTAAACCCTATTTTACCTGAGTTTGTAGTTCTTCCCAATGGCACCGAGCAGACCCAGAAGGTGATCAGAATCTGCAATCGTTATAAAGTTCCCTTTATTCCCTTGGGGTCCAGCCAGTGGTCGATCACCACTGCTCCCAACCGTCCGGGAACGCTCATGATTGATTCCAAGAGAATGAATCGCATTCTGGACATAGATGAAAAGAATATGTATGCGGTGATTGAACCCTATGTGACCATGGCACAAATTCATGCGGAAGCAAACAAGCGGGGTCTCTATCTGGGTTCACCTGAGGCAAGTTCCCAGGCTTCAGCGATGGCAGGTCACGTATTCCAAGGGATGTGGGGGGTCGGACACCGATTAGGAGTGGGACATAGAAACATTCTGGCGATGGAGTGGGTGCTTCCCCATGGAGAAGTGTTAAGGACAGGTTCCTGGGCGGCCAATTATAAGACCCCCTTCTTTGGTGAAGGTCCTGGGATTGATCTGAGAGGAATGCTGAGAGGGCTTGCGGGAGCTTTAGGAGGGATGGGTATGGTAACCAAGATGGCAATTAAGTTACACCCCTATCCCGGACCAAAAGAATTTCCCTGCGAGGGGATCGTTCCCAATCATACCTCTACCTTGCCGCCTGATCGTTTCCAGTGGTACATTATTAAATACCCAACGCTGGAGAAGGCAGCCCATGCTATGTATGAGATTTCTAGAGCGGAGATCGGAGGGGTATTGCAGAAGTGGCCCACTGTTTATTATAATTGGTGGTGGGCAAACTCCAATCAGGAATACTGGGAGACCTGGAAGGAAGGGATTTGGCAAAAGCATTGTAAGCATGCGGTGGCGGTGTGCCTCTGGGGATTCACCTCAGCAACGCAGCTTGCGTATGAGAAGAGAGTGTTAGAGGATATTATTGAAGAGACAGGGGGGAAACCCATTCCTCAAGAGGTGTTTGATAAGTGGGTCCCACGCACCGCTAACAACTGGATACGTGATACCAACGGGTCCCGCATGATGCGCCCCTCTGGAACATTCCTTGCCTTGCGGTTGCCCTTTGATACCTTTAATAGTTCAATCTGGGAGTGCAAAGAGGGTGGCCGCTGGGTGGATAAGTTTACACCACCAATACTAGATTGTGATGGACCTGATTGGATTGCAAGCTTTGACATGGGGCATTTTGGGTCAGCTGAGACGGATTTCCCCGTGGAGAAGGATCCTGCAGATTTAGGAGATCTGATGCAGAGATTGATGGGGATGATGAAGGAGGACCTTTCCCACCAGATTGAGGGAGGAGTGGGTCCATTCTTAGGTGGCGTCTACCATAGTATGGCCGGTAAAGTTTTTTATAACTATGGGGAGTTACTGAAGGGGATAAAGAAGGCTATGGATCCTAATATCGTTTCCAATCCTCCCCAGAACTATCCTATCGAGCAGGAAGAGTAAGGCAAGGTAAAAGTAATAAGGGAGCACAAAAGCTTAAAAGGGAGTTCACACCATGGAATTGAAAATAGACACATTGAAATGTACAGGTTGTAAGATATGTGAATTTGCCTGTAACTACCACTACGATGGTACTGCCTCACCCCTCGGCTCAAGCATTATGTTTTACCGGGAGGAAAAGAAGAACTACTATGGGATAATGGTGAAGCGGGAGAAGAGCCTTTTACTCGCCCGGCCTGATGAAACTGAGGTAGTCAAACCGGGGCAGCAGATTAAGGGTGCATCTGCGAGCAGTAAGCCCATTCTGCTCAGGGTAGCCTGTAACCTGTGTCAGGGAGAGACTACACCTTTCTGTGTGAGAAGTTGTCCGCAGGGTGTGTTGAGTGTAGAGTAAAGGAGGAGTCATGGACTATAGTAATAACTATAATGGCACTATTTTAGTGGTAGATCTGGAGAGTGGTGAGACGACCACTGAGAGTTTTGAACTGGAGATGATGGAAAAGGGGATAGGCGGAGCGGCTATAAATCTTGAACTCTATCAGAAGTATGCTGATCGGGATCCGGTAGTGATTGGCACGGGATTGTTTACTGCAACCTTTGTTCCTGCTGCCTGCGCGGGCATTGCCACCTTTAAAAGTCCTCTCCATCAGGGGATAAGTCATGTTCCCTTCACCTGGCAGGCAGGTGTAGAATTGAAACTCACCGGTTTTGATTTCATGGTCATCCTGGGTAACTCGGCAAAACCAGTGAGGATTTGGCTTCACGATGGACTGGCTGATATTGAAGACTCATCGGATGTGTGGGGTAAAGATACCTGGGAGACCGTGGATGCCTTGAGGCACACCTATGGCGATGATTTAGTTCAGGTACTTTCCATCGGGAAAGCGGGTGAGCGGGAACTTCCTATAGCCCAGGTCTCAGAGAACTTCTGGGGCAGTAAGGACAAAGGGGCGCTTGGGGCGCTTTTAGGAAGAAAGAAGGTAAAGGCTATTGCCCTGAGGGGTTTGGGAATGTTGGAGGTTGCGCAGGGGTTTTTTGATCAATGCACACAATTGATGAGAGACCTTATTGAGGGAACTCTTAAAGGTAAGAGAGGACTTAAGGAAACTATCGCATCCCTTCCTCATGATAGTAAGGTGATGCAGGTGCTCACTTCCAGTACCCACAGAAATGATGCCTGTTTCAATTGTCCCTATGCCTGCATGACCTACGTAAAGTATCGGGAGCCTGCTAACACCATGACCTCAACCTCAGTAACTGAACCCGGCTGCTTGATTACTGATGCCTCTGGTTTCATGAGCTTTGGTTTTCTGGGCAAGGACGCCGCTGAGGCCTTGGAGCAGTGTTTCAGACTGGGCATTGAACCAACTGCTGCTGCCAAACTCGTGGAAGCTTCAGGGAAAAAAGATCTTTCCTCTGCAAAGGCAGCATTAGAACAACTGGCAGCTACCGGAGGAAATCTTAAGGATGCAAAGCTTCCTCACTTCTATCAGATTTCCCCCTGGCCGCTTTCTCCCTCACTAGAGAGTAGCCTGATTCAGGCTTTTGGGGTATTTAGTAATGCCATTCCCCTACTGCCTGTGGTAGCTTCCTATCAGGATTTTGGCGTCAAGGATTCTGCGGTAGATAGAGCTGAGTGGTGGATACGCAAGCAGGCGCTCTCCTATGTACTGGGCATCTGTCCTCTCTTTTTGCTGACCTCACCTGAGATGAGCGAGGAGAGATTGGTGGAGCTGGTTAAAACTTCGGCGCTGTGGGATGAATTTGAGATACAGAAGCTACGGGAAGTGACAGGTAGGCTGGTGAGTGAGTCATTAAAAAGCAGTAAGAGGGATGGTGAAGTTCATTCTTCTCTAAAAGTTGATGGGTTTGACGGAGCAATGAATAACCTCATAGGTCGATTTTCCTAAGGTATGATCTGTGGTTGCATCTGGTGAGGTGAAAACAAATTTTTAAGAACCATAGCCGGGGGATTGGTAAATCCCCCTCTTTTTGGATGTCACAACGGAAAACAAAATCTAAGGATAAAGTACGGTATAGTGCATAGAGAAGGAGGTATCCCTACGAAACAACCACTGGCAGGAATTAAAATATTGGATCTCTCAAGGGCTTTGGCAGGTCCCTACTGCACCATGATGTTGGCAGACATGGGGGCAGAGGTGATTAAGGTAGAGTCACCAGGGACCGGTGATGACTCTCGCGGCTGGGGACCCCCCTTTATCGAGGGAGAGAGCGCCTATTTTATGAGTATCAATCGTAATAAAAAGAGTATTACCCTCAATATGAAGCATGGGAAAGCCAAAGAGGTTATTAACAAATTGATTATGCAGTCTGATGTAGTGGTCGAGAATTTCAGACCGGGCGCGATGGAAAGATTGGGGCTGGGGTATGAGAAGGTGAAAGAGATGAACCCTCGGATTATTTACTGTAGTATCTCCGGGTTCGGTCAGGATGGACCCTATCGTGAACTACCAGGGTTCGACCAGGTGTTGCAGGGGATGGGAGGATTAATGAGTATTACCGGTGAGCCTGGGAGACCTCCCGTCAAGGTAGGGGTAGCGATAGCGGATATTTCAGGGGGTATGTTTGCTGCCTACGGAATAGTAGTTGCCCTCTATAACCGGGAGAAAACGGGAAAAGGACAGATGATTGATATTTCTCTCCTCGACAGCCAGGTGGCATGGCTTACCTATCGGGCGGGTTCCTATTTTGCATCAGGTGAAATTCCCGAACCGGTAGGCTCTGGTCATCCGGTCATCGTTCCCTACCAGGCCTTCAAAGCTAAAGATTGTTTTATCAATATTGCGGTGGGTAATGATCAGTTGTGGCAGAAATTCTGTGATGCAGTTGGTTTAGAGAAAACCAAGAATGATCCCAGATTTGCTACCAATGCAAAGAGGGTGGAAAACAGGGAAGCAGTGGTGAAGATTATCAGCGACCTGATTGCGACAAAAACGGGAGAGGAGTGGTTAAAGATTATCACTGATGCGGGTGTACCCTGTGGTCCTATCTATACCTTAGATAAAATTTTTGCTGATCCTCAAGTACTCCATCGAGAAATGATGGTAGAACTGAAACATCCTAAGGCCGGTAAGATTAAGGTCACCGGTAATCCGGTAAAGTTATCTGATACACCAGGGGAGATTAAGACATCACCCCCCATGCTGGGTCAGCACACCGAAGAGATCCTTACCCAATTGGGATATAATCGACAGGATGTAGACAAGATGCGTCAGGAGAAGGCACTCTAGCGGATGGTGAATGACCGACCTGATAAGGGGAGTAACCTTGGATCATGGCATACGATCATGAGTACAAGGTTACTCCTTTTTTAAAAAATGCACGATTCTTAAAAAAATCTTTTGACAAAGCCTTCTAACCATGGTATTCAAAGTCAGTGTTTATGAGGTTTGATGGGATATTGTATCTGTTATACACATTACTAACTTATTAGGGGGAGGAGGGCTCATATGACCAAAGCAGAATTAGTGGCAAAGATGGCAAAGGATGCCAGCATTACCAAAGCAGCAGCTGCCAAGGCTCTCGATGGGGTAATTGATGGGATTGCTAAAGCACTAAAGAAAGGTGATAGTGTAACACTCGTGGGGTTTGGTACATTTTCTGTGGCAAAGAGGAAAGCACGGATAGGAAGGAATCCTCAAACAGGAAAAGAAATCAAAATACCTGCAAAGAGAGTTCCCAAATTTAAACCGGGTACCGATCTGAAAAGAGCAGTGAAGTAAAACCCATCCTGGAAATGAGTGTTTCCGCTTACCCTTAGATGGGTTAAAAGACTTCAAAAACCCTGATAGCAAAAACTATCAGGGTTTTTTAATCCACCCCTTTTGCAGAGCAATCTCTCTCAACTTTTCCCACGATTCTTTACTTGGCTTTTCCCTGGAGGGAGTGGAGGTGTGTGTTCCCTTGCGCTTTTTGATGACTTTTGGTTTCCCTTGTTCTTCCATCAAACATCCTCTAGGCTTCAATGGTTACTGATTTTAATTGCTGAGCTGCGTCTTCGGGGGTAAGAGGATTGGTAAAAAATTCTTCCTCTTTTTTAAATCGGGCTATGTTCGAAATTCTGGGCAGTATTTCCACATGCCAGTGAAACCCATAGGGGAGAAACTTCCATTCTTCGCTGGCGAGAGCAGGTGATCGTTCATTGGGGGAGATGTGGAGTACGAGGTGGTAGGCGGCGGTCATGAGTTCAATCCTTTGCAAGGTTTTTTTTAATAGGGTGGCAAACGCAACCAGTGTCATGTGAGAGGAGAGGTGGTGTTGAAATGAGTGAGAATGCCCCAACGGTAGTATCCAGGTTTCGTAAGGAAAGCGGGGTGCGAAGGGACAGAGTGAAACGAACTCCTCGTTTTTCTCAATGATCCGCACTCCTTGTTCAAGGTCCTGCCGGATAATATCGCAGAATAAGCACCGCTCCTTAAAATTGAAGTGTTTCCTTGCTGATTTTAGTTCTGCATCAATCCTTTGGGGAATTACGGGAGCCGCAATGAGATGGGAGTGAACGTGGTCAATGGGGGAACCGGCTAACGCACCTTGATTTTTGAAGATTAAAATATACCGTAGCCTCCGGTCATTTTTGAGATCAGTAACCCGGTCGCGGTACACCGCGATAACCTGGGTGATTTCATCTACCTCAAGGCTTGCCAGTGAAATACCGTGTGCGGGATTCTCCACGATCACTTCATGAGCACCAAAGGTGTGCATCTTGTTATATACCCCATCTCCCTCACTCCCCAATTCTTCCTCAATGGTAAAGACCGGAGATCGGTCAGGAAACACACGCACTAACCAATTCCCTTTGGGGTCGTTGATGGTCCTAATGGGTGGTGCGTTGAGTGTTTCTTTCCCCGGGCAAAAGGGGCACTCATTCAGTGAGTGGAGTTTATCGTTCCAACTGCCGGTTTCGCCCACGATGATCCAATTGCCGGTGGTGGGATCCATTCTCAGGTCAGCCATGGTTACTGCTCAACGGTGAGAGTTGATTAGTTGCTTTTAGAAGCCTCCATACAAGTGGGTATTCCGACAGGCTCCTAGAGCTGGTCTTGGAGAGTGTGAGGTCCAATTTCTTTGGGGGGAATGCCCTCGGCTTCTCCACTTTCATATCCTGAAATAAGATGTTTTATATTGGCGAAAGCTCCTGAGGTAATCTGGTTAAGATGCTCTATCTTGATTTGATCTCGCTTTCGTGAGAGCCGTTTAAAATTTTTCATGACCAAGAGATTAGCTGCTTTGGGGGAGAGGAATTGTATTCCCTTCAAATCGATGATGATCCGTCCTTGTACTTTTTTAAGTGAAGAGCGGAGGCTTTTTATAAATTTTTTTGCCGAGTTCAAATCAAGCGCGCCCTCTAGTTTGATCACGAGTGTGCGAATTCTTTCATTATGAGTGGCTCTCACCTTTAGAAAATTCCCCGCCTCCTTAAGAAGCTGCTGGCTTTTTTCAAAGGTTGAGTCAACAAAGGTAGGAATCAAATTTTTCTTATCTTTGATGGGGATAGAGGTGTTTAATCTATGGAGAAATTTTGAGAAGAGGGTGACTTCTCCCTTAGGTACTCTTGCCACTATTCTACGAAAGGCGTAGTTGATGATAATTTCCGGTACTACCCTTTTCTCAGGCGGCAAGAGAATTCGTTTTGCCATAGAACGATAGGAGTAGGTTTCCTGGAATGCCCAGGCGTAGCCATTAAAGAGAGTTTCTTCTGAGAGGAGCTTTGGCTTAAATACCACATTTGATCCATTGTACCTTGACCAGTCCTGGTGCGCAATGCGCCCTTCCTTTTCCATGCGTTGGTAGAGACGGGTACCAGGAACGGGTGTTAAAATGAAGAAGATGGGGAGTTCTATTTTACTTCTCTCACAGAAGCGTACGGTGTGTTCAAAGACTGCCTCATCATCATAGTCAAAACCAAAGATAAAGCTCCCGATAATCATAATCCCGTGATCCTGAATCTTTTTGATGGCATCCTCATAGTGGGAAGCGTGGTTAATCGATTTGTTCATCGAAGAGAGATTGTCTTGGGAGAGTGACTCAATACCTACGAAAAGCGCATAGCATCCACTTTCTGCTGCCATCTTCAAAAGGGAAGTGTCCTTGGCCATGGTGAGACTTCCCTGGCTGGCCCATTTTCTCTTTAACGGGGTAAGTTTTTGAAATAACTCCTTGGCGTACGCAGGTCTTCCCATAATATTGTCATCAACTAAGGCAAAGTAACCTGGGGGCAAGGCTTGAATTTCCTCGATCACCTCGTCCACGGGTCGGTAGCGATAGGTGTTGCCAAAGAATTGAACGACAGAGCAAAAATCACAGCTGAAGGGACAGCCTCGAGTCGCTTGCACACAATTAACCGTCCAGTAGTGCTCTTTTTTGAGGAGGTCTAGACGGGGGTGGGGTTGCCCTTTGAGAGAGCAAAGGTGCTCAGCCTGGTAGAAGGGTTTCAGCTGGCCTTTTTGAAAATCGTGGAGCAGTGTGTTCCACACACCTTCTGCCTCACCGATCACTACTGCATCCACGTGCTGTGTGGCTTCAAGAGGAAGACTAGAAGCGTGAAGACCACCCATGACCACTGGAATCCCTCGTGCCCTAAAACGATCTGCAATCTCGTATGCCCTTAGGGCGTGCATAGTCATAGCTGTTAAGCCAACAATATCTACCTCTTCATCAAAATCTATGGGTTCAACGTTTTCATCGGTTATTGCCACTTCAATCTCAGGGGGTGTGAGTGCGGCAAGGGTGGTGAGGCTTAAACGGGCAAACCAATATGACTTTATGTCCTTAGCGGTTTGCATAAGCATATTGTCTTTTGGTGCAGGGTCGATAAGTCTTATTTTCAATGATTTTCACTCCTTTTTAGAATTTTTCAGTTTCCAAATCATATAACATTTATATCTTTTGCTGTCAAATAAAACAATGAAACCAAACAATGAATCAGATTTGTCAAACGCTTAGAAGACATTACTTTAAATGCAGTTTTATGATCTGAGAATTTTGCTCTTCATTGGTAGAGATGAGGGTACTCTGGTCTAAGAGTTCCTGGTCAGTGAGTGAATGAGTGAGAAATTTATCTATCTGTTCTTTGTGGGTTATAAGCGAAACCTGTTCAGAAAGTGAAATGCGGTGTTTCTCTTTCAGAAGCTTTTTAACTTTCCACCTGGTGGTGATGGCAACTCCCGCGAGGGCACTGTCGTGCATAAGTGTGCGCTCTTGAACAGCAATGGTTAATAATGGTTTTAGGTAGTGCGTGAAGACTAATGATGCCCTCTCCTCAAAGGTGGTGTCATCAGAAAAAAACTTGGAACTTTTAGTGTTAAGGGAAAGGTAGGTGTCAAAGGATTTACTGATACGTATCTTGCGGAAGCTAATCCCGGTAATCATAAAGAATTCTAACTGATGAGGTTCGTATCGTGCCCGCACCTTATGGTAGATAGCTTCAAGATTAGGTTGATAGGTGCTCACTAGTTTTTTATCTTCTGCCGATTCATAGAGCTCAGGCGGGGCGATAACCGACTCCTTATTTAAGGAACGGTGTTTATGGAGATGCTGGCAGGCAATGCTTGAGCTCAGTCCCAGCATCATAATAACTTCAAGGATAGTGAAATAGAGTCGCTGTTTCCTCATAGAGCAATAAAAATCATGGAGTAGTAGTAATTAAAAGGTTGATAATCACTATTAATCGAACGAGAGTAGTAACCTTCTGAAATGAGTTCTCGGTGGGTTATTCATCATTACTTTGAGATGTCCCTGGTTTGCCACGTAAAAGTATTTTTGATACGAGGAGGTTACTATCAACATTTTCACATTTATCACTGCTGTCAGGAAGGTGTTGCAGTAGTACTTCTTCATACTGCTTACGTTCCTCTTTGGTCATTTTGTCTACCGTTCTCCTATCAATCAGTTTCATGTGCATCTCTCTGCGGGTTAATAGAAAGGGTTTACATAGTTATTATTGAGAGCACAACACAGGTGACCTGTCATTGCGAGGATGACCATGGATAGTGTTCAAACTATTACATGCTCTCGGTAGTAGGTGCACTACATTAAAGATCTCTATAATAATTAGCAAATTTTCGTAAAAAGTAAAGGGCTTTTTGAAGGCCTTATCAACCCACCACTAGAAGTTAATATAACACTTGCCTCTCGTGTAGTTAGATGTTACTATGCGAAGCGTTTAAATGCCTTTTGGGCTTATTCCCCATTTGTGAGGAGGAGTATTATCTATGAAGAAGGTAATTGATCAGGAAAAGGATATGGAGAGAATCCAGATAGAAGAGTTAGCCTACGCGAATATGATCCAGCACGAAGCGCTGATAAGGATGCTCATCAATAAGGGGATTATCACTAAGCGTGAGTATCTTAATGAGGTAGGATTGGTCACTAAAGAAATGAAAAGGAAAAAATAATTGGGGTTATGCCTCCCTTCAGCTCCTCCCCCATCAAAAAAAAGCGAGCTGTGGACAATTATATTTCCTCCCATTCCACTCTCGCTACTGAGTGTTCGAACGAAAACCCCTGTTTTGGCTCTATTGTCATTTCGACTGAAAGGAGAAATCTCTGAATTAGCATGAGATTTCTCAGTCGCTTCGCTCCTTCGAAATGACAACGATGTAGTGTGA
>Ga0315285_10000625_pt1 | contig 36708 bp, 41 predicted proteins | sample YL17G09_36_MG_FD_203698 | JGI IMG/M metagenome (GOLD analysis project Ga0315285, IMG submission 203698) | Sediment microbial communities from Yellowstone Lake, YNP, Wyoming, USA - YL17G09_36 | ecosystem: Environmental > Aquatic > Freshwater > Lake > Sediment | place: USA: Wyoming | collected...
ACGCCACTTGGAGGCAGATCCTTCCAATGCGCTCCCTTAACAACTATATAATTGCACCCACGGAATGGGCCAGTTTCATAAATACCACGCCTAATAATCTTCAAGTAAACGTCATCGAAGCTATCAATTGGTGCCCTTAGCAGAATGTCATATGGCGGGAACTTACTAGCAGAAGGCTGCCCAATTAGGGCCTTCACATAAAAATTCTTGTGGTTAAAACGATGCCAGACATAGACCGGTCTCTCGGCATCAGATTCTGGGTCGGTTTGTTTAATAATCAACCCTGGCAATTCTGGGTCAACATCAGCAACAAACTGGTTATTGATCGGCACTCCTGATGGCTCGCCAGTTTTACCTTCAGAGAAAATGTCGAAACTGTCCCCAACCTCAGCACCCTTAGCATCACCATATACTGTCAACGCGGTCGCAGCATTTTGCAGAATCTTAAATGACTGGCCCTCCATCGGGCCATTAGTGAACTTCATATAATATCCAACCCATTGGTTGATGATAAATGAAAATGGAGGGGTGCACATACTCGCAAATGTGGCCTTGATAACCGTATTGGGCTGCGGAAGGTCTGGATTTGATTCGAATATCTCATAGACCGAGTCAGACCTCAATATTTGTTCGGACTCTGTTCCGCCGGTGATTTCGCCGTCATCGCTAAGGATCAGTCGATCCTCAAACACCGTAATTCCCCAAATCGTTCTTTCAAATAACCTAATATCAGAAACATCAACCTCATAGGCGTAACCTTCAGACGGCGCGCCTGGATGCAACTCCTCGCGTTCAATGAGCAGATCGCCAAATTTGATTGCACCAGACCACGACCATAACGCGAACGGATTGACCTTTGGTTCCTTGTTGAAATAGCGCCTTACAATCCTAGCCCCGCCAGTAGATTCACCAACCTGGAATTCCCAAATCTGCACCAAAGTACCAATTGGTAATAGATCAACCGTCGCATCAAGCACCAACGATTGGGCGTTATCTAGCGCATCTGGTGAATTTCCTGGATTGTTATATTGCCATACATTGATTGCAGAGAACTCATCCCCAACGACCTTCTCGTTGTCAACATTCCAGAATTTTACCTTATATTGATTATCGGCAATGACCGTCGATGAATATCCTGTGACTATTCCCATACGACGAGTTAACGAATGCCCATTATAAAGGATCTGGCCGAGCATATCCGGATCTTTATCTAAATCAAGTTCGAATCTGATCTGATTCCCGCTATTGTCTAGACCAGTAAACCATACTGCCTCAACCTTTCCGCTTGCCCCAGGCGTCATCGACCATCCAATTTGAGTTGATAGGTCACCATTCCTAGCTAGGACGGCGTGTATCTCGCCATAGCCTGGAGCGATAGAGTTTTCATATCTCTTAAAGATAAACGCCGGATAGCTACTCTTTTTATTCAATGTTGGTAAAGGATTTGATGGATCAATAATTGTATTCTCTGGCATCAAATAGACTTTTAGTTCACCATATGAGTTGACGCCAGGAAGCTTACCGGCGCAAGACGGTGGTCTAATCGATGCAACGTCAGACTCGTCTTGAATCCAGAATATTTGTGCGCATTCTTCACAACTACAGTTAAGCGGAATTGGAGAATCAACCGTAAATCTAATAACATTACCAATGCGCTCAAGGGAAATGAATTCAGTTCCAGCCGCCAGGATTATATCACCTTGCATCCACCCACCATCGTCTGGGAAACCGGCACCCTGGAACCCGAGAACACCAAGCCTAGTTTGTACAAGCTCATCAAGCTTACTTTTATCATCGCGATCCATCAGCCCCTTGCGGAGATTAGTCGCAATAGGCACTGGATCTTCATTGACGTGAGTTTGACCATGGAATGATGGTATAACTACCGAGCTAGGTGATGCCCAGAAGGTTTTAGTTTCAGCATCATATTGATATCCAGTCGTAAGCCCATCAGGGCCACGAACAGATACGAATTGCTGATCTGCTACTTCTGACGACGGCGGGATCTTATAATCTGTCATAACAATCTCCATTACTAGTTCTATTTATATTTGACGACTTGCGCGCAAGCAAAAATCAATACAAAGAATGGTCCACGTGAAATCAAAATATAGAATTAATCTAGATCGATTACATGAATCGGAAACGATATCATATTGGTTTGGATATCTCAAGGCTAGGGCATATATGTTCAAGGATAGGGGTAGACTAAGGTGTCGCGCCCCAATATCCGATATCGGCCATCTATTTAAGCTGTCCAGAACTTTGGGCACAATAAAAATGCCCTCTAAGATATCGTCTGGATATGGCCAATATGCACAATTAATCATTGATAGCCAAGAATTATGCTCTTTATTAAGATCTTATGGGTGGGACTCATTGCCATCAGATAAATTAGATTCTAGACATACAATCAGAGGACTTCTAGATGGCGGAGGATCAGTTTGTAGAAATGGTAATGGTATTCAATCGCGATATAGAAGAATTACCTTTAATTTGAAGGACATTTCATTATTAAAATGGATTATGAGTCACCTTGGTAATAGAAAGATATGCAAACACCATATTAGTTGGGTTGGAGCTAGAGCCAACGAAATATTAAAGCTTATATATTTAAATCAATCAATATGTCTTGGCAGAAAGTTGAGATCAGCTGAATTATTTAGCGTACCGGTGGCTTCCCCAAGCGGGCATTTACCAATATACAATTCATATCGATGACAATTGCACCCATCATAATGGCACCCATATTTATCGTGGGTAGACTCTGGGTGTCCACAGATACACATCTTATTCTCTGCATTACCCACCGATTGGTCTCCAGACAGGTACGGAATCAGTTTCTATCCTTACATATAATCTGTTGGTCTTCGAATTATAATAGTGCTTGTTCCTAAACGTTCTCGGATCTGGTTCAATAGATGCCATCGCAACAGGCAGTATATCATATAACTTTTCGGCCATAGCCGATGGCATAACCGCACTTAACGATGGGGCAATCAGCTCACTCGCGGCTCTAATTCTCCTTATAGATAATATAAATGGCGGAGGCGGCGGAGGCGGCGGAGGCGACTCGACATTACACGGATTGGAACTGATTCGTTCGCCTCCATAATTAGGAACAGGGTTATAAGCCCTAACACGATACCAATAAATACCTTTACCCTTGCTGGAGATCATCAAACTGTTGACATCTCCGACATCCAGATAGGAACCCCACACAATTGGCTGCCCAACCCCTTCGGATAGTTCGTAGCCGGAAGCTCCGTCCAGATCCGCCCAGCTGACCGTGAAGTTGCCGCTTGCTGAGCTGGCAGGGACGAGGATCCAAGCTGGGACGCCAGGATGGATGTAGCCATCCCAGGTCCATGGACCGCCAACCCCCATGATGTTACCGAGACCGGTGAATCCGACTGTGACCCTGAATCTAATGGACACATCGGACCATTCGGCGGTCCATTCGTCCGGCTCGACAACCAAGGTGTAGTCAGCCCCAACCCCATCTGCTTGGGATGGGAACACCCAAGACGGATCGGATGGTCTAGTGACCACCGGAGTCCAGCCGCCACCATCGACTGACTTCTCGATGGAGACGAGGTTGATGTTGATGGGATCGTAGATTCCAGTTCCGAAGAGCTTGCCGGAGACTTCCGCTAAATGTCCATTTGGCCAGTTCCGATGGACCATGGTCAAGACACGGACAGCAACCTGATCGAGGGTGTTGACGGTCTGTTCTTGACTCTTGCGGAGCATGCCGGTCTTGGTGCCACCCAACACCACGAGCAGACCCTGACTCTTGGCGAGACGGCCAGCGCGTGGCACGCCCTGAATCCAGATCCCCTGCGAGCTCTTCCTCAGGGTGTAGCTCATGGGTTGTTCTGCTTGAAGTAGGACAGGAAGTTGACCGCCTTGTTGACCGCACCGAGGTCAGCCAAAGCGTCCCACATGAATTTGTGGATCACGTTGCCCTTGTACCTACCGATCTGTCCGGTTCCGGCTCCGCCAGCAGCATCCGAGATGAGGAGGTCCGAGAACCCAGGCCCGAGAGTCAAGCCAGCCCACGTGGATGCAGACTTCGACATGGCGCCGAAGACTAGCATCATAGGATCTGTCAGGACCGGAGGAGTCAATGGAGTGATGGGTTCATTGGCCCCTCCTTGGTCAGCAATGATGGACATGACCCCAGCTGTCCGGGAGAAGCGCATAACGTCCCCATCAGCCAGCACGTGAGCTCCAGCGCTGATGACGCAAGATCCGTTCTCTTGGAAGTAGAGACCGGTCCCTAGGAAGTTGGTTCCGGACGTGGACTGGACTATCCAGCCGAATCCTCGGTTGGAAGCCTCTAGAACCACGGCGAACAAGGCGTAGGATGCACCAATAGCCAGGTTCTGTACTCCCGGATACATCCTGTCCAGCGTCAAGTCGATTCGGAAGTCGCCTGTCAGCATCCAGCGGAGTGCAAGAGCAGCGCCGGTCATGCCCTCAGTTTGCATCGGCGAAGTGCCAAAGTACACGCCGCCAGCTTGCTGGACGATCGGGTATTGGGTCCTCGGGGTAGTAGTTGGGTTCGTTACTTTACCACCGAGCCCATACCACCCAAAGCCTCCACCGACCCAGTCCAGAGCGGCGTTGCACTTCATGAACTTCGTGTCGTCGTAGAGTCCGCTGAAGGTGTCCGACAGAGCCGCCAAGCTGACTGGCGTCGTCGGCTTTGTGGTGAGGTTGATGTCCCCTTCGTGCGCCGGATCTCCAGTGTATGGCGTGCACGGAGCCCCGTCATCGTCGTTCCCATCCTGCGTCTGGTAGCGGATCCCGACGTCGATGTTCTTGTTGTTCGGGTGGCTACACTTGTGCTGGATCTCGATGTAGGTGCCATGATCGACGATGCCAACAATCTGGGTGTGCCCCGCGTCAATATCCCAGATGATCCCACCCGCACCCCAGAGTTGCTCCCCACCCACACAGACGTCAGCCCACTTCCCATCCAACGCAACGTCGTGGAAGACAGCAGCGGACCAGCCGGCGTTGGCCCCACCAATAGTCCATGCTTGCACAATGACGTATCTGAGGATCCCCGAGCTGTCCACGTAAGGGATCTCTTGGAACTTGAGACTGACACCATACTTTGGGTTGACTTGTGTCCAGTTGACTCCGCTCAGCCCAGTTCCATTTGGAACGAATGTAGAGGACACGTTTACGGCAGTCCAAGCAACCGGATCGACCTTCCAGCACGTCATCGTCGGTGCTGGAGTATAAAAGTGAGCAAGCAGAACGTAGAGATAGCCGCCGTACGGAATGATTACGTGAGCTGAGCAACCATAACTCCCAGCGATCAGCTGGGTATTGTGTGAGTCAGCCTGAAGGATCTTCTGCACCCAGTTGCCACCGGAGTACTCGTAGATGTAGAACCCAGTGGACGTACTGACCCCGAGACCATAGAACTTGCCGTTGTGCACACAGATTCTTTGGACGTTGACGGAGCCAAAGGCACTAGGAGTACCCGTGAATGGGTAGCTCCAGTACCCTGAGGCCGTACCCCCAGCAGTATAGAGCATCAAGTTACCGAACGACGCCCAGCTATTGCTACCCATTGGTACGTTGTAACTTGAGGTAAGATAGTTGTAGTACAGGTCACTATCCTGGATACCTACTCCACCACCGCCACCCCAACCATACTTGTTGCCAATCCTTATAAAGCTATTACCGGTCTGGACATTTATTACCCGCTCAAACGCCGCTTTGTCAGGGTTCCACGCCCACCCGCCATAACCACTAGTCTTCTGCCAATCCCTGATGAATAGAGGCACTCCGCGATCGTCCATCAAAACGCAGCCACCATCGTGGCTGGACTGGTTATCCTGGTCGGGGCCCGTGTTCATGGCATTCTCGTTCCCGTAGTAAGATGCGTAGCCTCCGTTCACCACTCGCAGGAACTCAGGTGGGAGAGGCGTGTAGGAGGTGCCAGCCTGGAGCCACAAGACCCTATCGAACGTAGGAGCTGCCATCTTATAGCCTCTATAGTCACTAAATTAATTACTTTTACAAATATATTTGCGATTGATATATAATGATGTCTATTTAAACATCATAGGAGTAGAAATCATGAAGACGGCGCTCATCACAGGAATCACAGGCCAGGATGGGTCTTATCTAGCTGAATTACTCTTATCCAAGGGTTATATTGTTCATGGCATTGTAAGACGAGCTAGTTTATTCAATACAGCTAGAATAGACCATCTATATTCAGACAAGCACGATAAGGACACTAGGCTATTTCTACATTATGGCGATATGAGTGACGGAACAGGTTTGAGACGAATTCTAGAAAAGACAAAACCAGATGAAGTTTACAATTTGGCTAGCCAATCACACGTACGCATTTCCTTTGATCAGCCAGAATATACAGCTGACGTGGTAGGAATGGGAGCGTTAAGACTATTCGAATCAGTCAGAGATTATATCGATTCTAGCGGAAAGCAAGTTAAGGTTTATCAGGCTAGTTCGTCCGAAATGTTTGGGGCGGCAGCACCACCGCAAGACGAAAATACACTATTTAGACCTCAAAGCCCATATGGAATTGCTAAAGTGGCAGCATTTCACTTTGCCAATTTATATCGCGAAGCATATAAGATATTCATCTGCAACGGCATCTTGTTTAACCACGAGTCGGAACGTCGCGGTGAGAATTTTGTCACTAGAAAAATAACCAGAGCGGCAACCAGGATCAAACTGGGGCTGCAAAAGAAACTTTATTTGGGTAATTTAGATTCAAGACGAGATTGGGGACACTCGAGAGATTACGTAGAAGCAATGTGGTTGATGATGCAGCATGACAAACCAGATGATTATGTTATTGCTACTGGCGAATCACATTCAATACGAGAATTCCTAACCTGTACATTCGACTTGCTGGGGCTGAATTGGACAGAACATGTTGAGATAGACCAACAATATTTCAGGCCAGCAGAAGTCAATTATCTCCTTGGCAATGCCACAAAGGCGTATAAAATGTTGGGGTGGCAGCCTAAGATTAGTTTCAGACAGTTAGCTGAAACGATGGTAAAATATGATATGGAGTTAGCAAAAAAAGAACTTATTCTTAATAAAGAAAGTAGCAATGACACCCAAGTGTCTTGAGCAAAAAATTAGGACACATCTGCGCTTTCAATATTCTCTTTGGTGGAAATCTAGCCTTGACAACATTAGCATCATCTCTATGAATTAGGATCAGAATTGATTGCGTTATTTTCTTTGCATTATCAATTGCTTTCAATGCCTCGACGCCTCTTAATGGTTCATGCCCAGATAATATAACGAGATCGTAATTTGGTTTATGATTACCCAATTTACATCCAACAAATTCAGACATTCCTTTAAATATAGAATTGTCGTCTATGATATATTCAGCCCCAAGAATAGAAGATGCTAGTAACTTCGACCCCCACCCAGGAACAGCATCGTATATCGATTTAGCTCCTCCGAAGAATGTCTTAATTATAGAATAATAAAACTGTGGATTTGTGAATTTTGGTCCTGAATTTCTAGATCCACCCCCAATACCAAGATATCGTACCATATTTGATCTAGTTATATTCTTTTCTGAGCCAAGCAATGTCTGGATCGATAAATATAAGCACGAAGGAAGGCTCCAAGCCTTCGATAATGACCTTCTATTATCGCAACATTCGCCCCAATCAAGGAAATGCTCAACTATTGCTCTCCCAGGCATACTAAATTGATTATATTTTAAAAAAGCCGATATATACCCACCGCCTGAGAAGAAATTATTTGGGTCACAATTTCTTAAATCCGATAGATCTGCATCTAAAACTGATCTTGGATATTTAAGTCTAATCCATCCTTCATCCATAAGCCTCTTGATGAGGCCATGAACCATTAGCCTTATATCAACAAAACCAGCCTTCTCAATATCTTGTCGCTGTATCACAAAGAATGGCTTTAGCAATTTGGTTTCTTCTTCATCTAGCGGATGCGTTTCAAACTCTGAATATATTGGTAGGCCACGAGGAGACATTAAATCTGTTTTAGGAAATTGATAATGATAACTTGACCCAGATTTTCTAGGTGATTTAATGAGCCATATTTCTGTGATGCCAGTAGTGAATTTTATGGTGACTTTACGGTGATTATAATAAACTTCCTTGACCAGGCTGCTTTTCTCCAGCGTCTTGATCGCTAGTCTTTGTTCTGGCGACAAGGTAGCCACGTCTTAGTGACTCCTTCATTTTCTCAAGATTTTCTGGAGTATGTTTCTTGCCATAGAAAGGATTTCTAATCCCAACCTGCGCTTCGTTAGGATCTCTAATATTTATTTTTACGCCATCACGATTAGCGCGTGTTAACCAGAAATATAAAGTGGCGGGGACCACACCGGCTGCAATGGCACATTTCCTAATTGACCAGCCTCTACCACCATCTGGGTCAGGTTGAGTGCTGCTTTTAGTTGTGTGCTCTAAATATTCTTCTTTAGTCCCATAGTGATAAATTAGCCATTCGGCGCTCGCGCATGGATTATGCGAGCGACTAGCAGTAGCCTGGTCTCGAGTTTTTATACCATATCTTTTTAGCCTAATAGTTACAACTCGTTGATTTCTACCGATTATTTTGGAAATCAATTGCAGCCCATGATGTTTTTGCTCGTATTGCTCTCTGAACCATTCCTCGTTATCCCATATAGATCGATCAGTAATGACTTCAACCGCAATTGGCATAGCCACAGGGCGATTTTTAAATGGATACTTCTTAAGTTGATAACCAGAATGCCTTCTCCAATTTCTAATAGTTGATGGAGATTTATTTAAGTTAAGCGCGATTTCACATACAGAAAGATGGTTATTCTCTTCGAAAAATTTCTTTAATTCACCCCAATTCTTATCAGCATATGCTTTAGCTAGATTGCCCATATTTCCATTCATTCTTGGTGAGTTTGGGTTGCGTTCTCTTCTCAGTCGACTCAGGTGGCACTTCTGGTACTTCCTTGACCTCAGGTGGTGCTTCTGGTGCTTCTGGTACTTCTGGTACTTCTGATACTCCCTTGACCTCAGGCGGCACTTCTGGCGGCACTTCTGGCGGCACTTCTGGCTCGATTCTTCTTTGAACCGAGCTGAGTTTTGCTTTCCTAGCTGCAGCAGACTTCCTACCCCAATCCTGCTGGGCCACAAACCGCTCATCCGGTGACATCTCACGCCACTTTCGTGACTTTTCTGCCTTTTCTCTGGCCTTCTCGGATGGCAGTTTCTTAAGGGTAGATGGCGAGATTACATGTATCTCACTCTCCCTATAACGCCTAAACGCAGATTTATATATATCTGGGAGAAGCTTCCTAACAACTTCGAATCTACTGTCCCAGCTTGTCGCTAGAATTTCTGGTAATGCCGCTCGCAGCCTTTCAAGTTGTTCAGCAGACAAATAATTTAAGTTAATTCCTTCAATCAATTCATTCCTAGTATTTTTATGTACGAATCTATTTAGAAATAACACTTTTGGACGCTCGTCAACTCTAAATGGTGGATAATGAAATGATAGTACTCGCCCATATCCCGCTTCCGTTAATAAAGATAACATTTTCATATTGTTATTTTTGTGTCGATCCGCATGCTGTGTCTGGGCCAATAATCTTCATGATATCGACAATATGCCCAATGAGGTCCTGCAGCTCATTAATGTTATGAAATATCAATGACATACCCATCTCTTTCATTAGAGCGACTGAATTAACTCTAAATTCAGTTGGTTTGCTGTATTCATCGTCGGATGATATTACCGTAACAACTTTTCTAATGCCAGCATTAAATAACTGTTTAGCACATAATGAGCACGGAACTGTGGTTGTGAACGCCACCAACCCGATGGCAAATGACGATTTTGCAATAGCATTTTGTTCAGCATGCACACACCCACATCGCGCCTGACCTTTCGCTTCAGGAAAATCGCATTTATGTGGTCCTCCTTGGTAATTACCATTGTAGCCAACACCGATGACACGAAGCATCCTATCGTCAGTAATCACACAACCAGTCTTACGTTGTGAACATGTGCTCCTGGTGGCGTAAGCGAATGCATTAAGAAGAGGAATAAGCTCAGCCGGTGGTCTGTCCATTGGATCTCCATTTCAAAAATATAAAGATGAAATTTACAAAACTAATCGCAGAAGCGTTTAATGCTGGGAATCTTATTGCTTTGGATTTAGATGACACCTTAATCTCCAATGTTATGCAAACGCGTGCATCAAAGATGCTGGCGCAAGAATCAATTATAGTTGATCCACAAAATATTGATGACGTCGTAGATGGCATGAACAAGATATGTATGAGATACATCGGAGCTGAACCGTTAGTTATGCAGATGACTAGCTATGCGATGATATCATTCCCAAGACCACACTTACATGAGTTCATAGCTGAATGCAAATCAATGGCCAAAGTGGTAATTCTAACATCAGCCGATAGAGTATGGGCTAGCGCTAATGTTGCTAAATTCGACATGGGCATTGACGAAATTATGACAAGAGAAGATATGCGCAATATGAGATATGAGTGCCCCAAGTGCAAAGAGGCAATCTTTGACGATATATACGATCAGTGCCCAAAATGTGGTTCAGAATTTGATATTACTCCCGGAATAGTATTAGTCGACGATAGTATAAGACATCCAACAAAAGAAAAATTTCTCAAAATCTATGGTGGCGCAAACAGGCTTGGTGAAATGATCGCCAATATTAAACCATATCGATATGGGTCAATGGCTGAATATGGGGCAGATCGCGAATTGAAAAATATAATGCCGGTAATTAGATCCAAACTAAAGTTGCAAGCTACATCTGAAGGTTTGTTTGCTGCAAGATTATCGCGAGTGTTAGGGTCGGAGTAAACTAATCTTCTTCAGATTCAATAGATTTTAATATATCACCAAGCCAATCGCGCTTCTTAGTCTGTTCTGGCTCGCTTGTCGGTTTACTTTCAGGCTCGCCAGTATAATACTTACCAGCCTTAATTTTAGACCTTAATGTCTTCAGCCTATCCTTTGTTCTTTGCTTCTCAGTCTTCTCCCCAATCTTTATTTCTTCGCCTGCTTTACGAAGTTCTTTGGGAAGTTCCTCCTTAACCTTTTGAGAAACCTTTAAGCGAACGCCTATATCTGGATCAGATTCTTCGTCTGATTCCGGTGCATACCCACCACTTTTCTGCATTCTAAATATTATGTTGCCATTATTGTCGATTCTAATCAATTTAGTGGGTGAGTCTACCACATAACCAACCTGATCGTTAATCAAATCATAAAGATCTTCCCTAAAGTTAAGTATACCAGGTGAGTATGATATGCCTGTCTTGACCTCACCACTTGGCGTTCTAATAACCTTCTTGCGCCTAAAGTCTATTGGATCCCAGTTAACTATCGTATCCTCCTCTTCAGGATGTACTTGATTGCGTACATTATGCGGTAGCTTAGCAAATCTCTGGCTCCCACCCGGAACGGCGGGACCGCCACCACCAGGTATGAATGACGCAGATGCCGGATCCAGGAGAATGACCAAACGCGGTAGCCCAGTCAGGGAAGTTTGGGCAACCATCTGACTAGAAACGCCTACGCCTTTCATTGTCGGGTCAATATCTTCAGCCTTCTTAATTCCAGTTTCGCCAATCTCCTGTCGTATTTTGTCCAAGAAATGTGTTAATGGTAGTTTTACAGAAAAGAATACTTTATACGTTGGGGTAGCGCTATCCTCGATATTCTTTATTTTATTTGTTATTTCCTCAATCGATTGTTGATATTGTCCTAATAATTTTAGATTATTATTTTGTAGCGCAGTTTCAGACCTGTCCTTTAGCATATTCATAATTCTATATAACCGCTGTAACGCTTCATAGTCAACAGTCGATATCCCAGATTCTCTACGCGCAAGCTGGCTTGGCGGATCGCCCTTTTTATTTGTTGGAATCGTTATATTGACATTACTACCATTTGCGCCCAAAAGCGTATCAGACCAATCGTCTGGTATTACACTGAAAATCGACCCAAGTTCCTCAATCACTTGAGGTTGGCTATTATCAATGATATGCTTAGCTATACCCTGTCTTCTAATGGACAATTCGGTCGGAGATCCAATAGCGCCACGAAGTGCTCTCTTACCACCAAAGACTATTTGCCCGCCAGACTCTGGTTTCTTTGCTCGCGGAACATATCGCCTTAATTGGTCAAACCACCATCTATTATAATCTGCTGGTAGCTCAAATTGCTCGCCGAAATCTGGTCTTTTGGCTCGATTGATGGCATCTCTCAATGTCGTTTCTGGATCTTCCTTTTTACTTTTAATTTCGTGCGCAAGGGCAACTTCATCTTCTTCATCTTCTTCATCTTCAGTTGGTTCCTCTATTTCTTTAAAGGCTGGTAGATATTCTGCAACTAGTTCGTCATCAGATTTGCGGCCAATATCACTTATGTTAATACCAACTTCTCTAAGAATGCTGGCAGCGCTAACATTATCAATCATAAAGTCTTGAAGTTCACTATTCGAAAGAACGTATGGTGCATCCTCAATTTTAGAATTGCCCTGTTCATCAAATCCGATAGTTTTCTTTCTCAAGATGGCTGGATATGCATTGTCTTCCAAGAATCTGATGAGTGTTCTTGACTCGGGTGTATCTTTTGTTACTGCTTTGATAAGATCAAACCAGTCGTTGAATGGTGCGCCAGATGCTCTAATCCCTGCGGGATATGTTTCAACACCAATACTCTTATCAAGTTCGGCTACTTCATCATCACTTAGACGCATCTCTCCATCTAATATGAGATTGGAGATATTTACGTCTCTATATGAAAATCGCCCAACCTCGGCTTCAGAAATTGGGACGATTTCTATTCTAACGCGCCTAAATTCTAGCATGGATACTCATCAATAAAATCAGAAATCATTTTTACTCTATCATTTGCGATATCTTCGCATTCACAGACAGGACGTTTGCAGTCTGGGCAGCACCTACAATGACGCTCCTCGCATAGAGGACACGCTCCGCTATCAACCGATTCTTTGGGTCCTCCTTTGGGCGGTCTTGATTCCCACCCAGTCATTCTTGGGTCTTTAGCGCGATAGAATTGTCTCCCTTCAGGTGGTAGATCACGTAGATGATATGGCTTCGATTCTTTCCCTATGACCTGAAGACCATAAGCCGACAATTGCATATTTGCGATGAACGACTGTACTGCAGCAAATACTGTATCTTCCTTCCATACCTTAACTTCAGTCCAATTCTTAAACGTGGGATCCCACTCTCTAACTGGCCACGACATAGTGCCGCTTACGCCACTAGACATTCTTCTTATTTCGTCAAAGTCATCGCTATCAATAGATTTTTTCATATTAATCAAAGTATCAATATTAGCTTTATATCTTTGAACCACCGACCTAGCTGGTTCAAGTTCTTCCCTTGTCTTTTCGCCTGGAGACAACAGATTTGCTAGCACAGTCGTAGGCCCGACTGGCCTTACCGGTACGTTTATTTTACCACCCCATCCCAAAGAGTCCATTATGCTCTTTTTGAGCATACTCTCAAAAGCTCCAGGTGATATACCTTTGGGTGGTCCGGCTGGGAAGTGCCTCTTCATAAATTTACTTATGAATTCAGGATCTTCAAAATATGATTCGTGCTTAGCATATGCCAAACGTTGTTTTTCTTCATCGGATAATTGAGGATCATTAATTATCTTGGAAACTTCATCTGATATCCGCTCAGCACGCGAAGAACGCGATGAGAATTGCTTAGCTATACGAGCGGCATAGTGGAGATCACCCTTACTAGCAACCTCAATCAATTTTAACTCATCGCTAGCTTGCGTGATCAAATCACTAACGACATTAGACAGGCTACGTATCGCCTGGTTCTTTTGTTCTGTTGCTCTGTCGATAGTCAATGCAGCTGCGCCTTGACTCCGCTCCGACCGCTTTGGGCTGGTGCTCTGCGCAGCCTGGTCTGCTGCTACAGTCTTGGCAGTGAGTGCTGCTGGCGTAATTGGGTCAAGGCGATAGCTCGCTTCTCGCTCAGCTGCTGCATCAATAGTGGCCTTGTGGTATTTAGCTGAGGGGACTTTAATACCACTCTTCCCAATAGCTGCAAGAATCGCCGCATTGGCTTCGTTGAAATCTTCCCTGGCATATTCGATGCGTTTGTTGTACCCAGTGAAATCTTCAACTTTGACTTCTAATATGATTTTCGGCATATTAATCTCCTTACCTAAAGTAGTTTTGATCAACTATTGATGGCAACCATAAATTTTCCAAGTAATGAATATTCAACCGATGGTTGTCTATCACCATTGGGCCTAAGACCATCAGGAAATGCCTCAGAAGGCTTTATGATTCGCCTCCCAGGCTTGATTTCCCTTGGCCATTTAAACTTCTTAACATAAACTATCTTCATTATACTTTCTCTAATGCCGCAATCTTCTTATTAATTCCTTCCGCTAATACCTTAAATTTTGGGCCAAGCGATAATGCCTTATCGCGCCTAACCATAAGATCAACAATTCTCTCTTGGTTAATTAGATGGCTGCGTTTTTTAAGCATCGTAACTATCTTATCTGGCATCTTGGCAACGATTGGCCTGAATTTTTTTGGCTTCATTGATTTTGCCATATTAACCTCAGAATGGCCCCATCCCGTTTATCATGATTGACATCTTGTCGACCCACCTACCCTCATCATTATCATACACACCAAGTGTAGTCATGATGTAATTAGTATCGAAACCCGTTGGAGACCATAGACTACCGATTGGCGAAAAGTAAAAAACATGCATAGTATGAGTCATTCCTTCATTGAGTGGTATTGAGGCCATGATCGTAGCCGGTTGTGGTATCAAATAAGGATCGCCGCCATTTGTTTCAAGAACCAACAACCGAATGTCCTCTGATGTATACAACATTCGGTTTGTTATTAGAAATGCAGGCTGATCATCATCAAATCCCCAATAACCAGCTTGTAAAAATTGAGGGTCACAGAATGCTATCAGCCCAGGCTCTAGTAAACCATGATCAGTACCGCTTTCGCCTGGCTGAACCCAAGAAGTGCCATTCCAATATTCAAATTTCTTGGTGACTTGATTGACTCCACACGGATATGGATCTTCGGCAGATGGCGTTGGCCTTGTGGTAAATCTTCTTGAAAAATCGTTTATAAGTTTGGCGTATCTCTCAATACCAGCATTTTTGGGGTCGTATACCATAGTATCTTCCTTAACGTTTCCTTATATTTGATGGTTGAGATTTAAGGCCGCCATCAATTATCTTATTGATGGTATCGGCCACTAGTTTTGGGTCTTTATTGCCTATAACCATACTGTTGTTGCTATAGCCACATCCTGCCATAGATATTGATGGCCCAATCCCAAGTTCTAGCACTGGCACGCTAACACTATCAGAGCACGCGACCATTGTTAACCCACTTCCGCAACCAACCATAAGCTTTGAACGCATTATCATGACTTTGGCCTGCCTAAATGTACATCCTCTTAAGTCTATACCAAATTTAAGTTGTGGGTCATTTAAGCCGCCAGTATAGACGATCGGAAAAACTACTTTAGATAGCATTTCATTATACCAATCTACTGACCGTATGGCATTATGTGGTGGGCCACTAAGGCTATAACTATTATATTCTAAGACGCCATATTTTGTCTTATCCAGACAATATTTCCACATTATCTGATCAGACCACGAGTAATCTTGTATCCCAACTGGCAGCATTGGCGTCCTTGGAACTGATAATTTGTGAATGCCAGCGTTGAAAAACATATTGTCTGAAATTGACCCAGCAGTATTCCATCCCCATTCACCAACTAATACTCTAATTGCTTTTTTAACATTTGGTAGCTTCTCTGCGGCTTTTATTAAATTAACGCGCTCTTCCATCGACATATTGTGCGGCAGCGATAATTTATTACACACAATGAACTCGTCATATTCATGGATATATCTTTCGGATATTCCCCAAACAACTGAAATCCCACCAGGTTTAGTCTTACAATAATGCGCAACAACTATAGAACCATGTAATGTGTCGCCAAACATTTTGTGGGTTTGTATATACCAACACGGCCCAAAAGAAGCAATCTTATCGTAAATAACTTTAAAGTCCATTCTTGTCTAAGTACGAACAGCAATGACGGTAGACATCGGGCTGATGCTGAATGCTGGCATAGGCGACCTTATCATGTCTAGGTTCACCTTAGACAAAATAAATGCCACTAATGTATATTTGTCTGTTTCTAAAGATATATCTGATAAATTTAGGAATAAAGAGCATTATGACTTTGTGTTTGAATTGCTACCATTAATCTTTGATAAACCGCGATATAAGATATCTCACAATCAGAACTACCCAAGGCTAGGGTGGCCAAGTATAGTTGGTAGATATGGTCAAGAGCCTGAAATAACTAAATTACTCTCCCTATGTGGAACACACACGCCGTTTGGTGGAGAATATGTCGTTGTTTTTACTAAGGTTAGGGACTATTATGAGAACTTCATTGATTTAGTGCCATTACTGTTTTCTGCCTTGGAAAGTTTAGAAATTAAAATAGTTATTGTTGGTGAAAGGATAATATTGCCAAACCGTGAGTATTCAAAACCATCAATTTCAAGTGAAATATATTCCCTTTATGGTGGCATTCCCAAATCTTCCAACATCATTGATATGACCTATGATGATCCAATATATGATGTTGATAGATTTAAACGAGATTGCTCAATACTAAGAGATGCTAAGATCACAATTAACGTTGGTATTGGTGGCAACCTGTGTATGAGTCTGGCATTGTGCAACAATACAATAAATCTCGTTAAACCGCCAGAATTATGGCCGCATAATTCTTTACACTCAATATTTTATAGAATGTTAGATAGGGATAGCAAACATTCGTTGGTGTATAATGTTGATTCGCTACTAGCCGACCTTATTGAGAAAATCTAGCGTGCCATCAAACATTTTATGTTTGAGTATACCAGCCGAAAAACAGTGATATTCATTGTTTATTTTCCAAAATCCGCTTAAACACATCGCTATATCGACTAACTATCGCTGGAAATCTCTTCCCGTACTCCGCTGCAGCCATAGCCGCTTGTTTCGCTCGATCTGAACCACGATCGTTTAGCCAAATAGCTGGCCCAAGCATCTTTTGCTCATAAGCAAGAAAACAAGTTGTGCCATAGGTAGCCGACTTAATAAAATATTCTTCCTTATCGGTGTCATTATCTGCATATAGGGCTCTATAATAATACCCAGATAATACCCATCTATACATCTTGAGCGCGATAGCTCGAGATATCGACATCTCATATGAGACATACGCTTCATTCTTCATGCCAGCGTCGACGTATCTATGCGCTAGCATTTGCATTATTGGCACAGATCCAACAATAATACCGGAATTCCACATGAACATCACATATCCCTTTAATTTTTCAATACCATCTTGTTTATAAATTATAGTAGTGTGCGCTAACACATTGTTGTGGTCATAATGCCTAGTATCGTTGATAATACTTAAATTTTCTGACCACTTACCACCATTATAATTGTTGATTAAATCTGCAATCGCTGGTGGTGACGGTGGAAGTTTCGAGGCTAATTGCGGCGTCAGCCGGGTCGGTGACGTCGATGGTTGGCGATTCTTATGTGGTTTTGGTTTTATGGGCATTGATTTTTTATTTCTCCCAATTCTAGTTCTGAATATTCCCACAACGTCTTTTTGCGCCATAATTGATTTTTGCAATCTTCACATCATATTTATTCATAGTAAATAGGGTATGCAAATACAGGAAACAGCAGCGCAACGATATGAACGATTACTAAGTTTGGACCATAGAATTACGAAAGCATGCTTCACACCATTTATGGGGGAGTTTGGTTGGTATATTATGACTCACACAAAAAGAGTTCATGCATTCAATGCTGACCAAAAGATAGCATTCATAAAAAGAGGACACGAAGCATTATTTCCATCTATCAATGAATTCATATATGATTGGGATGACATACCAGACAGTCACAAAGCTGGTGTAGTTAATAATCCAAATATTAATGATGTGTTGTCAAAAATCAGGATAGAAGCCACAATAATATATCATACAGATATATCGTGGCCAGAAAAACAATCATTGGCTCACATTTGTTTTACTCCAAGACACAATATTAATCATAATTTGAAGGTTGATGTGGTGCTAGCACCAAGAAAAAGAACAATTGATGCATTCAGGAATTTAGGGTCTGATGCCTGGCAAAGTATTGCGAATTGGCTGGTAAGCAATGGATTATCTGTTGGCGTAGTTGGTAATTCTAACACAACGCATTACATCGGCGGAAATGTTATACGATCAAGTGATTACATCGACGTTGATACTGATATTGAACTCATAAATAGCGCAAAATGTATTATATGCCAAGAATCGGGAATGCTGTACTTGGCGGCGATGTGCAAAAAACCGGTATTTATTATTGATTGGTGCCACAGAGAAATATTTGATCTACACCGCGATAAAAACGTTTTCTTTAGAATAACAAATCCATCTGTTGTAGCGAATGAGGCAATATCATTTTGTAGGTCGACATGATTAAAATTGAAGATTTCATGCCATCTAAACCAACAACTCAACCTAAATTATCAATATTAATTCCGACATTTAATAGAGCACAGTTGTTGCGCGACTGTTTACAATCAATATTGAGTCAAAAATGGGATCACGAAAATAAATTAGAGATCGTCATATTGGATGGCGGCTCTAAAGATGCAACATGCGAGTTTCTCCAATCAATTGTATCAACGCGGTTACCAATAATATATCAAACCAGACCAAATCGAAGAGCTGATCTATCACTAATAGAAGGCTGGCCAGCCTTCATGAATAGATTGATCGACATGAGCAGCGCACCTTGGTTTTTGTGGCTAAATGACGATTGTGTAATGATGGATAACTCACTAAATATAATCAATAACGCTATCAAAACCAACAATTGCACAATTGGCGCATATGCTTGCAAAACCAACATGTCAAAAGGAGATAGAAATCAAACCAGATTTGCAGTTTCAAAAAATTTCAATAGAACAAGTATGAACTTTGGGCTAATAAGAAGAACTATATTAAATGCAACTGGCAAATTTGAACCTTCATACGAATTTTACAACGCAGATGGTGATTTATCTATGGCCATTTGGAATTCTGGACATACAATAGAACCATTAGATGCATATATTTATAACGACATGTGCGATGATTACAGAGCGATAAACAAAAGAAAGTTTGATGTAGATATGAATAAATTTAGAATAAAATGGTCTAAAATTTTTAACCAGAAATGGTAAATGCTAGATTCTGTTAATTGCATAATCGCCACATAAATGATCAAAGGTCTTCAATGGCTAGAGTTATAATAGAATTGAGTGCACACTGCAATATGCGATGCCCAATATGTTCATATAAAATCATGCGCAGGCCAAAGGGATTCATAGAATTAAGTTTATTCAAGAAAATCATCAATGACGTTAAAACCAATGGGCATAAGATCGATTGTCTTCATCATTTTGGTGAGCCATTACTTTATCCGCATTTGATAGAAGCAATACAATATATGACTGATAATGGTATACATACCGAAATACCAATTTCAACAAATGGCTTGTTGCTTACACCACAATTGGCCGATCAATTATATAAAGCAGGACTAAGATCAATTTTAGTGGCAATTGACACTTTAATACCAGAGGCATATCGTCAACTGCGCGGAGGTAATGTTGAAGTTATCAAGAAAAACATGCATGATGTCGTAAATAATACTGGCCTTGTTGTACACGCGCAGCTGATGCCATCAAAATATAATATCGGTGAGAACGAAGCGAGTTTTTACAACGAATTTGGTAGAAGAAATTTTCAGGTGCTTCCGTGGTTTGTTATAAGGATGGATGGTGCCGATAATGCATCAACTAATTTATCACACAAACCAAGCGAAGTTAATAAAACCAAATGTGATAAATTATACGAAAGAGTAGTTATTATGTGGAATGGTATAACAGCTTTGTGTTGTCTTGATATGAATGGCGAATTGGAAACTGGTAATTTGAATTTGAATACGATAAATGAGAGTTTTAGTGGAACGAAAGCCAATAGCCTAAGGCATAAAATAAGAAGCAACGATTTACCTGATTTATGTAGGAGATGTTATGCAGATCATATAATTCTGCATAATATACAATAGTATGATAGAATCATTATCACTTAGTGTTGACGTCCTAAAGAAATATACTAGTGATCTATTTTATGAGTCCGGAACTTATATGGGCGGTGGAGTACAAACTGCATTAGATGCCGGATTTAGCAATATCATTAGTGTAGAGACGCACCACCCATTCTATAACGCAAGTAATAAATTATATCACAACAATACTAAAGTCAAAATAATATTGGGCGACACGATAAGTGTGATGTACAATTTATTATCGCCATTTTCAGGTAAGATTACATTCTGGTTAGATGGGCACATTCATTTAAATCCAGATTATAGCGAAAGTGATTGTGCATTTGGGGAATTTAAAGTGCCATTACTTCAGGAGCTTGATATAATTAAAAAATTATATAGAAATGATCATATAATTATGATAGATGATAGACGTATGATGGGCCACGGTGGGGTGTGGGGTAGCATAACCGAAAACGACGTGGCCAACAAACTTAGAAATATAAACGATAATTATAATATAGTCTATGAAGACTCAAAATACTTCAAAGCCGACATAATCGTGGCGTCGATATGATACACTGTATAGGTGATAGTCACATGCAAATATTTGCACAACCACATGGCAGCCCAAAATGGGACGAGTCAAATGTTAATTCTTTATTGCAAATCCGCAACAATCAGTTTGCCGCATATTATATCGGGCCAGCAACGGCGTATAATGTTAACAAACACCAAATGCTAGTTGATATGATTGCTAAACGTTTTATAACAAGCAATGACAAGATTATGTTCGTACTAGGTGAAATAGATTGCCGTGCGCATGTTGTCAAACAGAGTAGGATGCAAGGAACAAGCATAAAAAGTATTGCACAAGAAGTTGCTGACAGAATGTTCGCATTCATCGTAACTAACATTAAATATCATCCCATTGCGTGGGGACCATATTATACCCATAGCAGGACCGTAGAAGATAGCAACAGTGCTATTCCTTTCTATCCAGTCGGATTGCCACAAGAAAGAAATTTGGCAATAGACTATTATAATGCAAGACTAAAGTCGCTAGCGAAATCAATCAATATACCATACGTATCTATTTGCAACAATCAGAAAGTAACATTTAGCGATGATATTCATCTGAATTGGTCGTCACTCGGTATTATCGTAGAAGAGTTACACAAAGTTGGAATATTATGAACAGTATAACCATAATCTTAGTCAGTAAAAACGCAGTAAAATTTGCTGCGTGCATCGACAGATTTAAACAACAGCGCAATACAAAATGGGACAGCACTAATTTTGTATATGTCACTCCATTTGCGGTGAAAGACCACGACCACCCATGGCCTCACAAATCAATAAAAGATAACGAAGCCGGAATTAACGGCACGTTTAACTGGCCGAGAGCCATAAATCTTGGATTATCAGCTTTTGATTCGGAATATATATCGTGGTGGAGCGACGATCTTATTTTCGATAACGATCTAATATCTAATGCCAATGCTATGGTTAGCGAAGATTTAAACGTAATTCCATTTTGTATGCCAGGACAAAAATCAAGCAGAGGAGTGTATTATATACACAATTATATAGTGGTTAATTATGGGTTCATAAAAAGGAATACGATATTAAATGCCGGAAAATTAGACGAGGGATATACTTTTTACGCCGCCGATGGCGATATCTCGGTTAGAATTCAGCAAATGGGTGGCAAATACAAGATATTGGATAAATTAATTATTGAACATGATCATCATTTCTCAACGCATTCGTCTGATGAAGACAATGCGAGATTTATATCGAAGCATAAAATATGGCCACCTATATTCAAGTTATTGGCTAAATGATATTGTCGATTTTGTGTAATGATGGCAAAATAAACCTAACAAATGATGCAAGCTCATCCACGCCTATTTTACCAAATGTATGCGTGTTGATGTACTTGCACCCCATGCTGCCGAGCGATATTTTATTCGGAGTCGTCAGTCCTGTAAAATTAGCGACTGGTCTGCTATATAAATTGATTTCAATGAATGGTTTGTCATCTATAACAGATGCCCACAATAGTCCAAGGCCACTCCCACACCCCAAGAATCCATGACAACTGAAAAAAGTGGCAGCGGCGTCTCTGTATGATAAACCTCTTTTATCTAACGCAGAAGGAATCTTCGGATCTTTAGACCCACCAAAAGCAACCAATATTATATTATCATTTTTTAATAGCAACGATAATTCATCATAATAGCTTACTGGCCACGGATTACCATTAGATACCGCATTGTATTCTAATGCTATATATGTTGGGCCATGTGGTAGCTTGTTCTTGGTTATTTCGTCTTGATCAATGATCACCCTTGGTCTTCTTGGACACGGGACAGCAATCCCAGCACATTTAAAAGTGAAATCAGCTATATTGTCAATTGATCGACCATAATCTAAGTGGTATCTTGGCCATATCTGCGGTATAATTATAGTCTCAAACTTGTTATCTACACAATATTTATTCGCCATATCCCACAATTGGTATGGATCCGATGAATTGAATTCAATTATGTGGTCAATTTCTGGATTCTTATATAATACTTGAGCATACGGCTTACCAATGCCCCATGTAATTATTAAACTAGGATTTTGTTTTTTAATGTGGTGGACTAAAACTGTGGAGTGCAATATGTCGCCCAACCTACATGTGTGGCAAATATATACGCTTTTGGGTGGACGTTCTTGAGACAATGGCGCAACGACATGCTGTGCGTTTGGTTTAATATATAATGTCGAATGCTCGCGCATGTGTGCTGACAGTATATGTCTGGGCTGCCTAAGTTTCTGCGCCCTCATTATTACTTGTTTTCCTTCTCATCATAATCTGGTTCTTCATATTCTCCAGTATCTTCGTCGTCAACCTCAACTACATTATTTTCTTTATCAGCTTCATCTTCGCCAATCATAGCCTCTCCCTGAGGCTGATCATCGGCATCACGAGGTGTTTTTCTTGCCCATGCACGATCTGATTCGATGAGCATACTCCTGTTAATGTCGACAAATCTATCGGCTTCATCAATCAGAGCAACCGATGCACTCTGCCTGAATGACGCAACCTCTGTCCTAATACCGTTCACTTTAAGGGTCTTGAGAAGGTGTGTGAAATCGCCGTCTCCAGAGGCAATGACAATTACGTCAACCTTCGGGGCAAGCATCATTGCGTCGATGGTGATTTCAACACCCCAGTTGCACTTGAGATACCCGTCATACTCAACGGCATTCTTCTGCTTTACGTCACATCCGATGCCACGAAGCAACCCAATGAACGACGATTGGTTACTCCCGCTTCTGTTTGCAACATATGCAATTGATCTAACGATCTGCCGACCATTAGCAATCGCATCAAGAAACTTGTTGTAGGCAATCTTTGTATTGTACAGATCTTTCGCGCCATAGTAGAGATCTTGTACATCGATAAGAATTGCTACTCTCTGCCCTGTAGCCTTGGATTGTGGCACCACGACAGATCCTTGTGGATACACCCTAGGCTGAGATGAATTTGTAGCATTCGGAGTATTCGGAGTGTTCATACCACGCGTCCCAAACATAGTTTGTGCTCCTGTAGAAAACTTCACGTTTCCATACTGTTGATTGAGACGATGAGACTCGGGAGACCCAAACATCATCGCTAAGCCTCCTAAAATTTGAGATTTTTAATCTCATCATGTGGTTTAATAGTAGTGGGGCCAAAATCTGCGAACTTATGATTAACACCATTGCGCCAAATAACTGGCTTACAGTGCATTACCGGATCTATGCCGTCACCACGAACTAAGATACATACGGTCTCTTCATCATTGATAGTTCCGAAGATCACAAGAAGGCTGGCAACTGCCTCGAATGAACTATATAGCTTATCCAAAACCATCCCAAGTTCATTGATATTCTTTTCTTCATCCTCTTCCCAAAAATCACATGACATTACCGCAATTCTACCGTGTGTATCAACCATGTGAAATTTTGGGGCTAGATTAGTAGCTACTCCAAAATTGTCGACATATTTCATCGCATACTCAAACAAATACTCAGATTGTTCGTCAACCCATTTCTTAATTTCACTAGATCCAGCAATCATCACTCACCTCACAATAGACGCGTGCATAATAAACCTTTCGGTTGCCTTCAGATATTCAGCATTTTCATGTAATAGCTTTACCAAAGGACCGCCCTTATACCCATAAAAGTAACATTGGGTGGAGGGCAGAGATGAGCCAATTAGACGATAGTCTAACATAAGATCTTCTGCTGCAACAAATTGCCCACCGGGACAATCTTCGATATCACTAATTGGCTGGAGGTGAACCGTTGGAGATGCCAGACCTTGTTCGTTTATTGCAACTACCGCTGCCATAATGGGATCGCATAATGGATTAGATAATTCTTTAACGCTCAGTGGACGACCATCTTGGTCACAAGGAATTATATATCCAGTGATAAACCAAAGTCGTGGTTCATCATTACCCCATCTGCTTTTAAATACTTTCAATTTGCCCATATCACACCAACTTGGTAGTCGATATTTCCAATACGGGATATCAAGCCCCAATTCTGCAAACTTGTAATATGGCAATTCTTTTGGTGCAACCATTTCAATTTGTTGATTAGTAGTCATTAAAAGGCAATAATCTATATAAACTTTTTTCGAAAAGTATTAGGGCTGGTTATCCAATCTAAATAACGCATTAATCTTAAATTGCGGCATTGCCCTATCGCCCAAATGATCTCTATTATTAAGAGGCATAGCCACAATATTTCCTTGATATATTTCTCTTAAATACCATTTAATACCAAGGTTGGTGTTAGATCCCCATATTATACCACTCTTTTCTGGCCCACCTTTGTTCTCACCTTCTCTATATTTTTGTGCCACCCTAATTTGCGGGATAAGCAAGCCGAGGTCTTTCTGAGAAGGATTTATAACCTTATATTTAAGCTGCATTATAATATCTCGAGAATAGTCTCAATCGCCCTGGTGGTCGCCAATATTTCTTGTAATAGCTCCGGTTCGTATTCGAATTCAAATGATTCAACAAACATGCGATGGTGACCTGCGTGTGAGCGTGCGCGAATCAATAGGCTTTCCGCACTCACATTACCACCGCTAATTGAAATATCTCCACCAGCCTTAGATGCTTCACCACCGCTAATTGAAATATCTCCTTGTGCTGGCGCCGCAGTTGCTTCTCCGCCACTGACTTTAAGTTCGCCAACTTTGCCTGTTGCAGCCGCTTTTTTAATGACATCTCCAGATAATGCCCCAACTCGGAACAACATCTTAATAACGCCAAGGATACTTTGAACCTTGGTATCTAATAAATCCGCCTCCGGATTTATGCCAAGAATAGCTCTTTTTAAATCTTGCGCAGTAATCTGCGCACCGTCTTGTCTACCACTAGCTGTCCTTTTTTGGTTTCTATCCTTGATCATCTTAATGGCTTCAACAGCCTGCTGGTAACTTACACCAGTTTTTTCTAATACTATGTCGAGAAAGTGCTTAAATTGCGCTTTCTTATCACCAGTTCTTGCTTGCGCTTCTTCTTGTCGCGCTCCTCCCTCTCTGCCTGGTAGAGGTGGTGCTTGCGGGGCAGCAAGCCCATATTGCTCTCGCGCTTTTTGTACGGCTGGGTCTACTTTTTCTAAAGGCGGTTTATTCTCACCACCAGCCTCAATTGACGCATTACCACCATGTTTAGATATTATTTGGTCCGCAACGCTATCGATATTAGCTATGCTGTTTGATAATTCGCCAATGACATCAGACGTCTGTTTTATTGCGTCAACCGCTTTCTTAATTAATTTTGGGTTATTAGCCAACTGCTTGAGAACATGCATGCCACCCTTAAGTTTTCTAATTAATATCGGGAATGACGAGAATCTCGTTGTGCCTAGTGTCTGTCCCTCGACGCCACCACCAGCCGTTTCTTTCGCGCCTCTTCCAACAATAGATGCCCAGCGTTCAACAGTCTTTTTCAATGATGGGTCAATATCTTCATTAACCGACCCAGGCACAGCTTTTCCTAAAAGTTGCATTCCGCTTCGCATCATTCTGCTATAGTAGTCAATGACTCCCTTAGCAGCAAAGGCTGCGGCTTTTAGTTGTTGAACTTGGATTTCACCTTTAGCAAACGCTTGTAATGATCCATCTAATTTGGTTAAAGCAGTTATTGGGTCACCCTCTGGAGAAGCCAAAGCCGCATTAGCCCACTGAGACACCTCAGCGTCAATTGGCTCTTTGAACTCACGTGGTAGACGCTCGCGAGTTAATTCAAAATACGCTTTTTTGGCAGCTACATCAGGCGGATTCTGTTGGCTCAAGTTAGTGAATAATCCCTTAACTTTGGTCTGATAGTTGACAGGCAATTCTCTGTACCAATCGGCGAAAGCCTTCGGGACGCTCGCTTTAGCCGCTTGGGCCGGAGCTGCCGCTGTGGCTTCCGGAGCCGCTTCTGGAGTTACTGGTTCGCCTTTACCAGTAATTTGTTGATATACAGCCTGTTTGGCGTCATTAATGTCCATGCCCATTTCTGTGGCTGATCTGAGTAAGTCGTCGGCAGTTTTTCGTTCATTTACGTTTAATGATCTTACCCAATCAAAGAATCCACCTTTCAAACCAACTGGCGGATTCTCACCAGTTATTGCTCTATAAGCATGATGGGCAGCCGTCGAAGGATCAATAATTTCCTTACTATAATACCTCAAAGATTTGGCCGCTTGCTTCTGATCATCTAGACTTAATCCTCTATACCATTTAGCAAAATATTTTGGAACATTCGCTTGCTGTTCGTTAAAGATCTCTTCCATTAATAGATTTAGAGCATCAAAATTTATCCTACGTTCTTTAATTTCCTTATCCATCACTTTTCTTGCCTTATTAGCGGTTACGCCGCCACCGTGAATTAATTTAGCCCATTCATCTTCTTCTTCTTGGCTTGTAAAGAAGTTAGCTGCGCCAATCGTTGTATCGTCCGGTTCATCTTTATCAGCCCCAGAGCTTGGGTATACTTTTGCAATCATTGCATTTATATCTGCTTCGGAATCCGGTTTAGAAGCTGGCCCAGATACTGGCCCAGATGACGGCCTAGATGCTGGCCGACGACTGCGACGATATGATGCTGCATTTGCTTTTGACTCAGCACCACTTTTGCGCGATTTAGATGGTTCATCCCCGCTAGTTATACGCCTAGGCTCATGACCAAGCAATTCTGAGATGAAATCTAACGCTGCCATCTGATATATGTTTGATCAGCGACCTACTACATCCCCACAGCAATATCTTCCATCATCCATAGCAGCTATACGCATCGCCAATCTACCTTCAACGTCTGGTTGTCTAGCGCCAGCTGCTCTAAGTGGCACAAACTTATACTTTTTAATAATTGGTTGAAATTCTCTAGTTGCTATTCCAGGTGGGTTGATAAGCCACGGAGGTGGATAATAACAATATTTATTAGTCTTTTTGATAAATTGTATTTTCATTTACGACGCCTTTTGACGTCTATTAACAGATTTTCATTTATGGGCTTTCTAAATCGGCTAAGATCCCTATACATTTCCCTACTGAGCACCTTCAGAGCTTTTCTAAGCGCAATCCCCTGTGACGGTCTAAGACCGTCTTCGCATAATGCCTTTATGTGGCGCACAATTTCTTCTATCGTCAATCCGCTTGACTCCCATATCCACCCAACATCGGTGCCACACAGGCCGCATATCTCATCGCCGTGATCAAGATCTGCCCCGCATTCTCGGCATTTTTCAGTGGCATCTATCTTTTGGGCTACAGCCTTTGGTGTGAAAGATTGACTTGCGACTCGTCGTGCAACTCCTTCACGATATCGTCTTGCGACATCACCCTTATCGACGTTAAATTCTCCAGACGCTTTTGCTATGGCATATGGAACGTTGGTTTTCATATTGACGAGAGACTTTACCCTATCAACAGCTCTCTCAAGCTTGTCTGATTCCATTTGCCATCTCTTTATTAATACCGGAAAGTTTTTCAATTATGGTGGTTACCCTATGTTTGAGAGTATGACCATTTAGAATTTCTGCCCTAGCAGCACGACCCATAGCAATCGCATCCATAGGTTTCGAACAGTAGTGACGATATTGTTCGCGCACTTTAGAGACCCCATCATTAGTAAAAAGATCATATTTAATACAATTCTTTAACATATTTTGAGACATTGGTCTATCAGGCGGACAACTATTTTGAAATAACAATCTACCACACGACATAACTTCTAGCGATCTAGTTGTTAATCCAGCAAAAATTGAGTTTATGTTAAATGATATTAAATGGCTACCATAATATTTAACTAATTCGGCGGTATGTATTGCGGCATTGGTTGGGTCGCTAAACTCACCCCTACGAGGTGTCTGATATAACGATATGTCTATGCCCATTCTCTTAAGCAAGATAGATCTAATATCTGTAATCGTTCCAACGAAACAACCACGATTATATAGTGGTGTTGATGGTGCAGATATCTTGCCAAATCTTGGTTTGGTATCCTGAGAAGGCAATGATTTATATAAGTCCATTCTTTCGAGTATCTTCCTGCCCGATCTTATGCCATATCGAGAATTATATCTAACTATCGCTTTTTTAATCATGCTCGGCTTAGATGATGGCGACGATATCGCATGAGTAGTAAACCCAGAATTAAAGACGTCAGTATCAGCACCAAAAGGCAACCAAAATGAGTTAAATCCTAGTAGTTTAAATCTCTCGTAGTCAACCTCATCTGCGCAAAATATGGCATCCATACAGTCAAAGAATTTAATGTGATCGTCACCAATAAGAGTTAGAGTATTATTAAATTCTTTTGAATTGTCTAGAAAATGACCAGGAATGGCCTTTCTAAATGCATTGAATCCATATGGGTCTGTAATTGATTCATATACCCAGCACGCAATCTTAGCCTTATTATGCTTGATTTTGGTGGTATCTATCTGCCCAACGAAGTGCTCAGGACCAACGATAAATATTACATCGGCGTTAGTATCAAGTAGAGATGGTATCAATGATGGGTTGGCCCAACTGGCTGTGTTACCACATTTATTGAGCGCACCGCATGATTTTATGGCGCTAAGTAGACCCCAACTTAATATCCAAGCTTGGATCTTAATTGGCCAGAAATATAGATCAATCTTCATTCAAATCATCTAGACAGATTGGTGAGTCCTTAGCTATCCTATTCTTTACGACCATACCATCTACATCGTTAATCACAATCCATTCATTAGTATCAATATCGCTTTGTAGAGCAACTTCACCATAAACTGTAAATTGTCCAGGTTGATCCAACTTATCTCCCGGATTCAAATCGCGCTTGGCAACTGCCATCACATTTGATACTCTGCCAGCATACGGAGCCATAAGAGGCTTCCTATCAAGATAAACCCTACAAATTGAGAATACGGTCTCGAGATGACAGAGATGATATGGTCTATACATTAAATAATAAGGGCCATCTCCCATTTTATAATATTTCAACATCGATCTCTGGTAGTCGTTATGGCATTCAACTACAGTAAACACGCCGCCATTTGGCTCAGCCCCAAGAATATATTCAACACATGGTTCTTTACTAATCGCAGCAAAGTCATAATATTTCAAAACTTCGTGGACGTCTTTCATCTTAGGGCCTTCCATGCGGCCCTTATATGGCACGCTACCAGTTGCGTTTGATAGGATTGCCATTTCTATGGCCAATTTGGTTCCATCAGTATATGTAACGCACATTTGTGGATCGAGATTCCTGATTCTTGCCTCTTCTATGATTGAGTCTGGTGTTGCATATCTGTTCAAGAACCCCTTAATATTTCCAATCATAATTGTCCTAAGACCCATAAGATCAGTCTCTTCTATCATTTTAATTAGAACGCCATATTGATCTCCATCCGTGCTGCTATATACAACATTCTTCTCTTTTGCCAATTCAAATAATTCTGGTCCAAAGAAACAGTCAACTTCTCCGTTCATTAGTAATAGATCGTTGCCTGATTCAATTGCGGCCCTAGAATAGAGATAACCATCCTCTATCGATGAAGAAGCCTCTATGAATATGTCAATATTAGATTCAGCAACTTCAAGACACTCAGCAGTTTCAAAGTCGAATTCTGGTAACAACGCCTTTGTTTCCTTAATTCTCTCTTCATTAATGTCACCAACCATAGCTAATTTCATGCCTGGTGTGTGACAGACATTGTATGCAATTCCTTTACCCATCGCCCCAAGGCCAACCAGACCTATTTTGATTGGCCTCTTTGTTGATTCGAGCCGTTTCAATTCATCAATATACATATTGCACCTACAAATCAATTCTCCTGGCCTCTTTTATTATTCCCCATTCTTTATTATGATTGGCTACCATCGGAGTATTACAGACTCTTTTGACTGCATCTAGCCATTTATCGCCCTTGAAATCCCGCTCATGCTCTAGATGAACCATGTGCGCTTTATTGAGCTCTATGATTTTCCATCCCCTTTTCAAGATTCTACTATACATTTCCGCTTCAATTGATATTTGCACATCTTCCTCGTATCCACCCAGCTCATTATATGACGATCGACGCATTGCTGACCCAAACGATCCGCTCCATCTAATCCCAGACCACATAAACCCCTTACCACTATATGCAGCCGCAAATAAATTATCAAAATTAATCTGTCCAAGCACATCACCATTCACTCCTGGCACTTGTCCTTTACATTCGTGACGCTGTTCGATCAATCTCGGCTTAACCAATATATGTCCATCATGATTTTGAAAAGCTGCAGCCACCTGTCGTAGATTATTTGGTAGATGCACAATCTCGGCTTGTGTCAGCATAAAGATCTCATGCATTGAATTCTTAATCAAGAAATTCTTGCGTCTCATATCGTAATAGTAAGGATATGGTTTATCTTTTAGATCAATTTCATAATACTTAACCGCGACTAGTTTAGAATATTTTTTGACTATATTCCTAGTTGAAGGACCTGTTCCATCATTAATGATGATAATTTCGATCTTATCTTTGGGATAGTTCTGATAAACTAAACTATTTAGCCCTAGGTTTAATAAATTATCCCTCCTAAACGTAATTAACCCAATTGATATGTTAGGAAGACTGTCTAAATTTGGAACTAACTCATCGGCGCATACTAATGGCGGATTTTTGTGCTCTAGATCTGCCGTTATTAATTCGCATCTCTTTATCGCAGATAGTAGGTCTTGAGTTACATCTACGCCGCGATCTTTAAATAACACCTTTGAATTCATATAATATATACACTCGGATAATTGGTAATTACCGTGTAAACAATCTTAATTAAGCTGGAGTGCTTCAACGAACCAATCGGGTAGAATGTTGGCGGCCATATCAAAAAATTTAACAAAATCACTATCTACTATGTAGGTATGAGCCCAATCATCTTTATGCCTAATTGAGCGCCCATATGATTGAACTAACTTCAACGCAGTCAGCCATAAATAATAGTGCCATGAAAGTTCGACCCTCTTCTTTAATTGTGGATTGTCTTGCTGGTTCGGGTAAGGGACTTTGCAAATTATCTGAAAACGAGATAAGCCATCAACTAAATCTAGCCCTTCATGCATCGCTGGCGCAACCAAGATACTATTTTTCCTCTTTGAATGTTCTTCAAGCATCTCACTTTTATCTATAAAATTCTTTTGGAACAAAAATCGGTTTGAATTCTTGCATGAATCAATCAATAGCTTAGCAATTTCAAAACTATGCGTATGGATTATACCGCGCTTATCGTTATATTTATCGCAGATTTCGTCTACCTTAACAATTAACTTTGGAAACGTTTCTATCTTATTCTTAAAATTAAGCGACCCACACCCGTCAACATAAATTGGTCTATTCTTGATCGGGAATAAATTCGGCATTTTATAAAACACAAATTCATTTGATTCAATACCAAGCGATTCAGCAACCAGATTGGGTGATAAGATAGTAGCGCTCATCATTAGAACCCGATTGGCTTTATTTAATATCAATTCATTCGCATAAGATTTAACAAATAGCGGCTTGAGTTCAACCACATGATATTTCACCATATGCTTATAGTCACACACCCATCCTTCATTACTAATTTCCTTAAGTAGACCAAATTTAGAATGTAGAGATTCGAGTCTATCATATTTCTTAATATCGCCAGAAGCTTCTGCCACAGCCATTAACATCTCTACATGCTTTACCAAATCAATGTCGGCGAAATGCCTAACATATTTCTCCGGCGTATCTTGTTTTTTAATTGTGACCCCAAGATCTCTATCAGAAACCGTTAGCGATACAAAATCTAAAAGTTTATCTTCAGTGTTGTGGCTTTCGTCGATCACCATAAAATCGCGATTATCCCACTTTCCACCATAAACAGTCTGGTACAGGAAGGAGTCGAAATTCATAACGCAAATCTGCGCAGCCCTAGCCATATAATTTTGTCGCCAGTACGGGCACATTATCGTTGATTGTTCTGGAGTGCACGCTGGCATTTTGCTTTTTTTAAATATCATTTTACAAACGCCAACATTGCAATTGAAATTAAATTCGGGGCTACTAAGGTGGTTGATCAATGCCTGCTTGATACTAATCTCGTCATTAGCAGCCTTTTGAATATATTCTGGCCACTTATTGCACGTATATGAGTTTCTACCTTTAAGGGCAACTAAATTTTTATCAGTGCTAAAACTGTTAATCAATTGTTGTTGTAATATTTTGGTGGCTGTTAGATAATATGAACTACCAAAGTGTTTGGCGACTGTGTAAGCTATAACAGACTTCCCACTACCGGTTGGCGCCTCGAGCATCACTATGCGTTTATTATCACTAAATGATTTTAATATTGACTTTATGATCTCCTCTTGTCCAGGGCGATATTGATCAAATGGAAAAAATGACATATAAAGTCTCTAAGATTTGATAGTTAAATACAACGTGGGGTGTCTATAGGTTAAGCTCGCCAGCAATACGGTTGACCAAATCTTCCTTTTCGCCATATGAGTCAAGCCCAAGGTCTATCGACATCTTAATAAGTTCGCCAGTTGGTAGCCCGCGCAAATCGTCCATAGTCTTAGGCAAGCTATCTTCATCTAATGCCTGGAATGCCTCTACTATTGGTTTTAATTCTTTGGCTGCAGAAAACCTAATATCCTTTTCTTTAATAATTTTTTCACAGTAACGACATGCCATACCATTCAACTCTGACGATTTAATCTCTTTATCGCATGTCGGGCAGCGCATCGTGTCCTCCGTTACGCAATATGAGCAATGCTTAGAATCGATAACAGCATATTCTCAATCTTCACACGATAGTCGTTAGCGTTTGACGCAGAAGAAAACAAATCTGGGGTATCTTGGTAATAATAGCCACCCTTGCGATCATAAACCGCCGTCACTGGATATATCTTTCCATCATCGGTCGTGAAAGTCATACTAATACTAAACACAGCATCGGTAATTTTGCTGTTAATCCCGTGGAATACACCATCTAGAAGAGACCCAGCGCCAGCCAATGCAAGCCCGCGCCACAGTATGTTTTCTCTAGCGTAATATAGCCACCCAATCCCTGGCTTAAAATACCACTTGACATCAGATTCTGCATCACGAGAGCCTACCTGATCGGTGCTCCAGATGCTATGGTCATTAGCCATAACATTGAAACTTTTTTTGGTATTATCATTATATGTAACCAATCCGGTGTATCTACCGGCCCAGCTCGTGATCTTAGCCATCTTCAATTCCTCCAATTTACAATATATTTGATTGACTAGCTGCACTCGCTGCGCTCACCGACAGTAAATAATGATGCGTTATTTGGAGTTAGTATGGACATATCCGGTAAAATTTGGGGATCCACTAGCAGAATATTTTCTAAAAATAACGTTGAGGTATATCGGATATTTGGTAAGAAGGGCGGTAAGAGTTCTGCTCACAAGCACGTTTATAAAATGTCATCATTCTTTGTTGAACAAGGATCGATCGTAATCGAAACGGAGAAAAACGACTACAATCTAGTTGACAGAACAACACTAAAGGCTGGCCAATCGACAACAATAAAACCTGGCGAGTTTCATTCATTTGAAATATTAGAAGACGAGACGATATGTTACGAATTCTATTGGGTCGAACTTAATAGTGACGACATTATTAGGAAAAACTGCGGGTCAATTTAATCATCAAAGATATGTCGGAGGTGCCTATGATCATCGATATTGTTCATAAAATAGAAATGTGTATAGATTACCAAACTCTATACACCCTAGAGGATGATTTTAATGAGATTGGCTTAACTATACAAATTTCTTCTGGCAACAAGGTTGCATTATGCAAGCTGGTTGATGGTAAACCCAAAGCCGATAAAGCAATAGAAGATTATATTCATGTTGGAAGTCTAGAAACTGCAGCTAATGAAATATCACCAAACGCGACAAGCAAGATAATTGCATTTATACGGACCAATCGTGGTAAGGCAGACAAAGTAAAAAACAAGGCAAGAGGATGGAAAGATGGTATTAGGACATATGGAAAAGCCATTAGAATTGGCGAAGATAAAGACAAAGATCGCATAATAGCAGAAGGCAGTAGCTATCCAATTACCGAAAGTTAAAGAACGGGATGCTTGCAATCGACGGTGTTGTGTTTTGGTATATGTGAAATAGCCTCGGATATTGCATCGTCAACACTCATATACTTAACTAAATCATTCAATCTCGAGTCTGGGGTGCACGATATCAATTCAAACTCATCCGGCTTGTTGTGTAGTACCTCTTTAAGTTGCGTCATTACGCTATTGTAAGTTCTCTGATTATATTTAATTTGCTCATCAGACAACTTGGTGTCATAACTATATTGTGACTCTTTACTAATCTTAAATCCACACCCAATTGCATAGACTTTATTAAACCCAAGTCTGTGCAAGATTTGTAATGCAAGAGTGAAGACATTTTTATACCAGACAAAATCTCTTCCTCTCAGGAAGAAACTACATTCTTTAACTTGACCTGAACCGACAAAATATGTATTTGGAATATCCTTCCATGGCTTACCATCTATTAAATCGTCACGCCTAGATATATATGTGAATTTCATAGGTGCCGGATCTAATATCACTGATGGCGAATAATTACTTGGCACATCGGCGCCAACCCATAGGTCTGGTCGAATAATTACAGCAGAATTATTCATAGCCATCTTAACGACCTGACGGCCACTGAATTTGGTTCGCGATTCCGACAGACTTGGTGCGCCTCCCATTAAAAAGCACGATCCACTAAATATATCATCAAGATCAATCGCCTTGCGTCTTTGGCCAGCATATCTAAAAAACATTTAGATGACTCCCAATGCAGCCTTCATGATCACATCGCATGTTTCTCTTCTAAACCTATCTATCCCAAACTCCCGCATGGCTTTTTCTCTTGCCTTCACCCCAATTGAATGCCTCAATGCGGGATCTCTAGCCAATTTAGTGATGTAATTGACAAAATCATCATCGGTATTACATAAGAACCCATCGATACCATGATTGATTTGTTCGGCGGGTCCACCTTTATTTTCAACAACCACAGGCAACCCAGATGCCATAGCTTCAGATACAACGCGGCTCCATGAATCAGTTGTACTAGCAACATTTCTGTGCACAAAAATGTCCATTTGTGCATAAAATGTTTTTGGGTGTGCGCTGCCAGTCCTTGGCATCACGCAGTTTGATAACTTCAAATCTTTCCAATGATCTGCCCCACCAATAATCAAAAACCCGCAATCAGGAATCTCTGCCTGAACTCGTTCAAATATCGTCACTAATTCCCTTGGGTATCGAGTCGGAAGATTTGACGTTAATTTCCCAATCACACATCTCTGATTGTCAGCCTTCCTATCAATTTCTGCATACTTAGATAAGTCTATACATGGTGGTATTAGTTTCCAATTCATTCTTGGCTTAAGTTTTTCATATTGAGAAAGTACGGTTTTTGACACAAATATGTCGAGATCGGCATAAAAAGCTGGATAAGATGTATTATGATGCATGGCTATCAAAGGCCACTTCCTAAGCCACTCATATGGCCATTCGCCTTCAACCAGTTTTCCCTGAGTATTATGAAATATTATAATAGCAGGATCAATACTATTAACAATTTCTTCATTCAATTTATCTATTTTGGAAACATCAATCCCCTCATATAAAAACTCATCCATCATTGCGTAATCTTCCATCGAGTCATGGAAGTACACAGTAACGTGATGAAATTCAGGATACACAGAAGCCATATCCTTCATGAATAGAATGGTACCACCTCTCCAGAATGCTTGGTTGCAATGCAACATAATATTATTGCGTTTACGCGTTTTCTGTGTTTGCATAATTACCTTATGTATAGCATGCATCGCTTCAACACTGTGTCTAAAATGAT
>Ga0315285_10000626_pt1 | contig 36662 bp, 31 predicted proteins | sample YL17G09_36_MG_FD_203698 | JGI IMG/M metagenome (GOLD analysis project Ga0315285, IMG submission 203698) | Sediment microbial communities from Yellowstone Lake, YNP, Wyoming, USA - YL17G09_36 | ecosystem: Environmental > Aquatic > Freshwater > Lake > Sediment | place: USA: Wyoming | collected...
GGCTGAAACCCCATACTTTTCACGGTGATTGGAACTACACAATCCAGAATCGACCTCACAGCGATAAAGTGTAAATGTTATTTACTGACAACTCCTTACCTCTCGAAAGGTGTCCGGTACCTTTCTACTACTACCTTGATACCAGTGCCCTGGTGAAGCGCCACCATGTCGAGAGGGGAACAACCCGTCTCGATATGGTCTTTGCCGAGCCCGACGCCACACTTATCATCGCCAGCATTACCATCGCCGAACTCACCTCAGCCATTGTCCTCAAACATGAGCAGGGGGAGATCTCTCAGGAAGCCCTCCTGCACACGCTCTCGAAGTTCTCCGAAGACCTGATCGCTGAGTTTTGGATCCTGGACATCGAGCGCCACCACATCCACCAGGCCCAAGAACTTATCCTTCGGTACGGGCTTCGAACTCTGGGCTCCCTTCAGCTTTCCCTCTTGCTTGTGACCAAGGCTCTTTCGCCGATTTTCCTTTGCTCGGATCGGCGTTTGTTGGCGGCCGCAAGGGCGGAGGGCGTCACCGTCCAAGATCCCTCCGCAATCGCGTGAGATGCCCTCATCTCACTCCCCTGAGCCACTTCGAATCTTTGAACGACACCTGGCCGTTTCAGCTTGGCCAGGGTAAACCACGCCTTCTCCCAGGCGCTGAGAGATCAGCACCCTGACATCTTCCATCGGAGCGACGATGCCTGTCCGTAGGACTCCGGACTCCTTCGGAGAGGCAGATCGCCGGCTGCGCGAGGTCGCCCAATTACAAAAGCTGTGGCGAGCGTTTCGGGAACCACAGGAACGCCTCGAGGACGAGCGGCTTTCGCGTCCCGTCGTTCGCGATCGCCCAGCTCTGTCCCGCGTGCAAGAGCCGATCGCCGCCTATGGCCGTCCTGCGATCCGAGCCGCGATCCGCCACTGGTGGTGCACAGGCGAATACGCGGCCATTATCGAGTTGGGCGAGCAACTCGACCCGGGATTGTTCGACGAGGAACCGCTCATTCGCGTATGCCTCGAAGCGGCGTAGGCACATCTCACCGAGCCTAAGACCAAATAGGTCGCGAGCAATCATCTGGCTCCGACCCTTGACCCGAGCGCCTGATTCCGGCCCCGCTCCCTCCAACCGCAAAGCGACGGACAACCCCGAAGTCATCGAGGAAATGAAGTTCTGTTTCTCCCCAATATCCCATTCCGACCTTGGCGCCCTTGGCGTCTTGGCGGTTCATTCCGAGCTGGCTGCAAAAAGCAAAGCCGAGCCCAAAGGAGCGATCCGTTCCTTCGGCAGCCCGGCTTTCTCAGTGGTGTGAGCGAGACCCGCGGCTTTCCGCCCGCGCCTCGCGGCGTGGTTAGCTTTTCGAGAACACTGGCTATAAGGTTATTCTCTCTGGATTACCCTCCGAGTTCTTGGTTAGCTGTCAGCGGTCAGCTTTCAGCCCACACATCCAACCGCCAAGACGCCAAGAACGCTACGAAGCGCTGCGCAATAGTAAAGGGGAGCGAAACGGTCACATAAAACAACAGCGCCCTCTCCGGGATATTCCAGAGAGGGCGTTGGCACTTTTCCGGGACCAGGGCATCTGCACGGTGCCCCCCGCGCGGAGAATCGGCCGCTTCGGTCCTTCAATTGTTGACTGGATTCTTACCAGATAGCCTTGCCGAAAGCAACAACCTTTTTCTCCTTGCCGCCCCCCAGTCTTTGAGGAAACCAAGGATGGTGCCAGGATAGGACGTACGGTTATGGCTGGCCGGGTTGCAGGGGCGCACGATCGGCTGGGGGGGGCGGGGCGCGGAGGATCAGGCTACGGGGGGCAGACCGCCAGATCAACCGCGGCGCAATCACGCCGGAGCCCGGCGAGCAGATGGGCGAGCGCGCGCTCCGCGAGGGCCGCGAAGCGCAAGGGTGGCTCGGTGCTTGACGGGACCGGCGGATACCTGCTATAAGGTAGGAGTCCAGGCGCGGCCGGTGGACAGGGGGAACAGCGGTGACGGCGGCTGAGTTCGCTCGCCGCTTCCAGGCGATGCCCCATCAATTGCTGAACCCGTCCTGATCCCGGAGGTGGGCCATGCCCCGTGTCCGAAGTATTGTCGTTGTCCTTGGCACTCTCCTTTCCGCAGCCGCCATGGCACTGGGCGGCGAGATTGCCTCGGCCGAGCCGAACGATGGGAGTCTCGGCTACGGCTTCGGGGCGCAACTGGCCCAGCCCTTCTACGAAGTCGGCTCCCAGGCCACTGCCAGCGTCTTCTTCTTCAACCTTTCCGGGCAGGACGCCTTCGGTTTCGACGATCCCATCGGCGGAGAAGGGTGCTCCTTCTTCGTGAACATTGTGGACGCGTGGGGCCGTCTCGTTCGGCGGCCCCACGTACCCTGTCCGCTGGTCGGGAGAATGCCCATCGGCCCCTTCCCCTTCCCATTCCCGGCCGGGACGTTCCACCGCTTCGACGTCCCCCTTCCCCTCTTCTACGCGTCGAGCGAGACGGGAGACCCGGATGGGGCGCCCCTGCCCGGCGGCCTCTATACCCTCAAGGCGATACAGTTCTTCGGAGGCCCGGGCCCGGGCGAGGGGAACTTCCCGGGTCCTGGCGGCAATCCTGAGGCGCAAGTGCCCTTCCGGATCTTCCAGTGCAGCGCGCCGGGGGGGCCGCTCCCGATCCGCGAGTTGTCCGGGGGGCTCTTCTCTGGCTACCGGGCCGGCGACCCGACCTTCTCCGGGGAGGATCTCGTCCTCCGGACTGCAGAGGCGGGGCTCCGGTTCTGGCGCCAGCACGCCGCCATCTTTTTTCCTCCCCCACCCCCGCCGGCCGTGGATTTCACCCAGGAGATGGTCCTCGTCAGCAGCCTCGGTCCCCGCCGGGACGGCGAGGCCTCCGTCCGGATCACCTCAGTAGAGGAAAAGCCGTGTCATCTCGAGGTGACCGTTCGGGAGATACGGGCCCCCGTCTTCCTCCCTGTCCTGACGGCCCCCATCGACATCGTCGCCGTCCCCCGAAGTTTGAAGGAGGTCGTCTTCGTCCGCCAGCTCGTGTACCTCCCAAGCGCTCCGTAGCCATTCCCCTCCTCCCCGACACAGGACCGGATGTTCGAGGGTCCCAGCCCTTTGCGTCCCTGCGTTCCAGAGAGGTGAGCCGTCGGAAGTGCGGCGACGAATGAGACGCCGAATCGGGAGGGCGAGACCACGGGATGGGTGATAAAGCATGCGCCTCGGAGTCAGCCCTTCGAAACTTGCGGACGGCGCCAAACATTCCGCCATCAAGGTTTCACGGGCTGGTGCGGCGGTTCTCTGATGCTACGTCTCGCGGCAGCCGCCGTCTTCTCCGTGACGCTCCATCGTGCTGCTCCATGTGACCATAGATCCGGAGGATCCGGCGCCGGTGCTCGTCAATCTGGTCGTCGTGCCGGTCGACGATCTGGGCCAGGTCCGAAAAAGCGAACGCCTTCCCGATTCACACACCGGGAAGGCGTCCATGAACTCGTTCGGGGCCTAGAGATCTGGCCCTCTCGCCTCTCAGGTCGACCCGCCTGGGTGCAATGTCCTCCTTCGCACGTTCCGGGCGGACCGGACGCCTGAGCTACTTGCGGAACGTCTGGGTGGCCAGGGCCACGGTCTCGCCGGTGGACGGATCCGTCAGGCGGAGGCCGACCACGTACATGCCATTCGGCTCACTGCCGGTGAAGATGTAGCTGAAGCCGATGCTCCCATTGTAGAAGTTATTGGGCCCGGTTGGATTCCCAGTGCTATTGGGAATGGTCAGGTTCGGCACGTCCAAGACGGGGATCACCCCGCCAGTCTCGGGTTGGCCTCCCCACGGGGGGAGGCCGATCCAGGCGTGGGCATTCACCGTGATGGAAGGGCCGGTGTTATAGATCCGGGTGGTGACATCCAGCGTCTGGCCCGCGGCGTAGGTCCCCGAGTTGAAGGTCAGGAAGATCTCGGGACCCGGAGTGATGACCTCGACCCGTCGGCGAGAGCGGGCATTCGCATTTGTACACGGCGGCGTCGCCGAACACCCAAATGGGTCCGCGTGGTCAAAGGCTTCCACCCGGACCAAGTAGCGTCGTCCCGGAACCATGACTCCGGCGGGCAGCGCCCCGATGCTGCTGGCGGTCCCGTTCCCCGTCATGCGGGTGAAGACGTCTCGGTCCTGAAATCCGCCGCGGACCCGCACCCGCTGGTTGAGGGCCCCGGGCGCGGGAGTCCAAGTGATCGTGGGTGTCGGGGTGTTCGTGAGGTTCAGGAAGTAGGTAGGCGGCGAACCCGGTTGCGTTGAGACCGGAACTGCGCCCGAGACCGAGACGGAGGTGACGGCGGCCAAGCCCGCGGTCGCCCCCAGAGTGTCCGTTACCATAGTGCTCCCCGTGGCTGTGTCCGTGACCGTGAATATGTAGGTCCCAGCGGGAAAGCCGGCCACCCCAGCCTGGGTGAGGTTGAGGAAATAACTCCGCTCGGGAGAGAGATCTACCCGGTCGAGCGGCATCGAAAACGTCCCCCCATCGGGGACCGTCACCGTCACGCTCGCGACGTTGAGCGGGACATTCCCCCCGGGAATCTCGACCTCCAGCTCTGCCCACAGTTGCGGGCTTCCGTCATCCGTGGTCGCCACCATGACATCCAGAGACTTGACCGAGGGTGGCGCCCCCGGCCCCAGGGCCCAGGCGGATGTTGCGGCGAGCGCGAGGGCCAGGGCGGCCAAGAGACTCCAGTTCACACGCGATCGCAGGTTTGTCCTCATGTGCGTGTCCTCCCCACTTCGTCCTCAGTCGTGTAACGTCTCCCACGGCCCTACAACTTCCCTTCGCTTTGCTCGATTCCTCCTTCCTGTGACTGGATTTCCGCCCGTGGTTATTTTTCATCCGCCCCGGGCACTCTCCCGGGGCGGGCGGAGCGCAGAGGACACCCTAGGGTCCCGTGGTGAAGTTGATGGAAGCCGATGCCGACTTGCGCGCCGCCGAGATGCTGGACGCATAGGCATCAACGTTCAAATTGTGTGGGGTGTTTGCCGAAAGAAGATTGCCTGGCATCGCCACCGAGGTTGCCGTTCCACTGTACCGCCAGATGTCCACGCTGTTGTTAACGGAGACCTGCACTCCCACGTTGACCTCGTAGTGTCCGGATCCACTCGGCGTGAATTGAATGGTTGGCGTGTGGCTCACCCCCGTCTGACCGCAGGACGGCGATGTAATTGTGGGCGAAGTGGGGAATCCACCGGATAAGGTGGTGCTGATGCTGGTCGATGTCCCGTCCGCAAAGGTCACGGTGAACGTGTAGGCGCCATCCGGAAAGAGACCCAAGTTGGTCTCACCCGCTTCATCGTCATAGTCGAATCCGAGTATATAGGGATAGCCGGACGGCGTTATGATGGTTGGACCTTCGAAAATGGACGGCAGCATCCGCTTCAGTGACCCAACGGGACCCTGCATGGTCGCTTCCCGGATGGGCTTGAATGCCCCGATGTACGCCCGGAATTCGATGCCGTTTGTGGTCGACGAGCCGCAGTAGTACTTCTTGGTGAGGACCAGATCGGCGATCCCGACCGGACCACTTCCCGTCGGGACTATGTACAGGCCGATCCCATTCATGAGCGTCATCGCTCCTCCCGTCGTCGGCCATAGCGCCGCCTGGAGAAAGACCTCACCGGAAAGCCCCGAGGGGATCTGGACCGTCGACGTCCAGGCACCAGAGGAAGAGATTGCCCCCTGTGCCAAGAGATTGACGTCCCCGAGCAGAAGGTCCTGCCCGCTCACCTGGCCGGCCCCCCGACTGGAAAACGAGTACGCCAGCGCGGCGTCGTAGCCGGGAGGGCCGGTTACCGTAAAGGCTACCGTGTCCCCGGCCTTCACGAAGGGTGGGGTGGCGGAGAGTCAGGGCTGGTTTTCGGCCAGCGCAGAGAGGGTGCAGAGCAGCAACAGTCCGCATGCAAGAGCCGAGGCCAGAGATATCCTTCTCATTTGCAGTCCCCCTTTGCAGGACTACTAACCTACTCGCCCTCTCCCCGTAACCTGCACAGCATTGGCCGCAGGCTTCCCCTGCATTACTTGTCTCCGCAACATGCCACCTCCTTCCCCCCACCTCGGGAAAAGGCCGCGTATCTCCGCTTCTCTTCGGTGGGGTTGTCTTTCGTAGGCCCCTCGGGTCCTCTGCACCACCCACGGAGGCCGTCAGCGGCGATCACTCCCTCCAGTTCCAGAGGGAGCGAAACACCTCGCAGGCCGTCCGTCCCAGAATGCGAAGATCCAGCCAAATGGTTTGCCCTTCCACGTACCGGATGTCCGCGGTGATCCAATCCTGAAAGCTGTTCCTGCGTCTGCTGTCCACCTGCCAGAGGCCCGTGGCCCCGGGCTTCACACTCAGCCGGATATCGCGCCAGGCCGGGTTGTACCGCATTTCCTTCATGGCCAGCGGGCGCGGGCCCACGAGGCTCATGTCACCCCGCAGCACGTTGAACAGTTGCGGAATCTCGTCGATCCGAGTCGCCCGCAGGAACCTGCCCACCCGAGTGATTCGCGGATCGTTGCCGATTTTGAACATCGGTCCGTCCACTTCGTTCCGATCCGCGAGGCTTTCCTGAAGCCCCTCGGCATCCGGCACCATGGTCCGCAACTTGACCATGGTGAACTCGCGACCGCTCAGCCCCACCCGACGCTGCCGAAAAAGGACCGGTCCCGGGGAGTCGACCTCGATCGCCAGAGCCGCTGCCGCCAGCACCGGTGCGGTCAGCATCAGGCTCAGACCCGCGCCGCAGAGATCCAGGGTACGCTTCACCGCCTGGAAAAGCCACCGCGATTGCGCTGTCCCATTGTTCCCGCCCGCTCTCATCTGCGCCGCGACCGGGGCCGCCGTCGCAGCCGGCAACACTTGAAGAGGCACGGTCAACGGAGGTTCGCCTCCCTTTTCCGGGCGCAGCAGGAGTTCATCCGCGAAATTCCCATCGGGCGGGACGCGGCAGCCCGCCGCCACCACGCACCGCTTGAGGCGAGCCCGCTCGGACACCTCGGCCCCTTCCATCAACACGCTAGCCACCACCATACTGGTCGACTGAATCCTGCAGGCAGCACCGATGGAGGTGGGACCCTCGACCCGAGCCCCCGCGGCAACCGCACAGCCGTTTCCCACGAGGAGAGGGCCCCGCAAGCTGGCTGACTTGGAGACGGAGACATCCTCGCCAAGACGGACCAACCGCGCCAGCCGGTCGCCAGAGCTCCACCCCATATAGCCGTCGCGCAAGAACTCGTGAGAGAAACGGAGGTAGTCCACCATGGTATCGAGGCGTACCCCGACCCCAGGAACCCGGGTGCCGATGACCCTGAGCCCTGCCCGCCGGATCCGCCGGATGAGCTGCTCCTTGAGATCCAGGTAGCTCTCGCGGCCCATGAACTGGAAGATCCGAGGCTCGAGGATGTACACGCCCAGGGTGCGCGGGCCGCCTCCTCTGCCATGGCCGTAGGGCACGACGATCTCCTCGATGTGCCCCTCCTGCCCCCAGACGACGTCCTCGGCGAAACCCTTCGGGGACCGCTCCTCGGCGAGCGCGACGGTGACCGTCGCTCCCCGCTGGCGGTGGACGCCCATCAGCGCGTCTAGAGAAAAATCGATGAAGGGCATACCAGCGACAACCAGGAAGGGATCCGCGCCCAGAGACGACCGGAGCCCGTGCAGGCAGCCGGCAGTGCCCAGGGGGATCGGCTCGGGGACGAAATGGAGGGTCATATCCGAGGGGCGCCAGTCGCGGCACTTCTCCCGGATGGATTCGGAGCCCGCGCCGGTGCACACGAACGTCTCGCGGACTCCCTGGCGGCTGAGGTATCGCAGCGTATGCGCGAGTAACGGCGTGTTGCCCACAGGCAGCAGGGCCTTGGGACACTGCCGACTGAGCGGCGTAAACCCTCGCTCCCCCCCGCCGGCCAGAACGACGGCTTTCATCTCCGATATCTCACGACAGACTGCAGAGACAACATCCGCAATACCTCAGCGAATCACACGAGAACACGAAGGCTACGAAACCAGCCCGTTCCGGGGCCCGTAGAACACATCAGGACGTTTCCACTGGCTCCCACTTCCCTCCGTCCGTACTCCTGATCCCGCGACACATGTCCGCCTCCGCGCCCCCAGAGGGTAGCGAGGTGGCTCGAACCCGCATTGTTCCGGATGGACCGCGTGGTATATTCTGACGTGAGTTTTCTCCCAACGCAAGTCAATTTCCGGAAATAAGCGTTCAGCGGGACCATGAAAATCTCGGCGCCCCTGACCCCTGCCTGCGCCGCGTTCGGCGCGGCAGGCAGGCCATCCCTCTCCCCCCGGTGGTGGGGAGGGGGGATTTTCTTCCCGGCCTCTTGGATCCGCCTTTGCGCCCTTGGCCTGCCTGTGCGTGTTCGCACGCGAGCAGGCGTTTTTTCGTGAGAACAAGGACCGGTCTCTCGCCAAGATCGCAAAACTCGCCAAGACAAGCCTCTTGAATTCAATTCAGTTCTTCTTTGCGCCCTTGGCGTCTTTGCGTGAGAACAGTTCCGTCTCTCGCCAAGATCGCTAAGAAAACCTCCTCATGTCTTTCTTTGCGCCCTTTGCGTCTTTGCGTGAGAACATCGGTCCTGCGGTCAACTTTGGAATCCTTCGCCCTGGGGGGGCCGGCTCTCTCGCCAAGACTTCGTCGTGAGCTCAGTCGAACGATCGCAAAACTCGCCAAGACAAGCCTCTTGAATTCAATTCAGTTCTTCTTTGCGCCCTTTGCGTCTTTGCGTGAGGACAGTTCCGTCTCTCGCCAAGATCGCTAAGAAAACCTCCTCATGTCTTTCTTTGCGCCCTTTGCGTCTTTGCGTGAGAACATCGGTCCTGCGGTGAACTTTGGAATCCTTCGCCCTGGGGGGGCCGGCTCTCTCGCCAAGACTTCGTCGTGAGCTCAGTCGAACGATCGCAAAGCTCGCCAAGACAAGCCTCTTGAATTCAATTCAGTTCTTCTTTGCGCCCTTGGCGGCTTTGCGTGAGGACAGTTCCGGCCTCTCGCCAAGACTTCGTCGTGAGCTCAGTCGAACGATCGCTAAGAAAACCTCCTCATTATAGGATCTCCGCTGCAAATCATGTATGAAGCGGGTCACACACGAGCCTGGTCGGGTGGGGCGCTCCCCTCCCAGTTCCCCCGGGTGCTGAGGGCATCGGGGCGAAGGAGCAGAATCCGGCCCCGGCCCACCCGGATGAGCCCCTGGGCCTGCAGCACCCGGAGCTCTTTATTCACGCTCTCCCGTGTGGCTCCCACCATGGCCGCCAACTCGGCCTGGGTTACCCGCACCATCCAGGGGGTGGGCGGTATGGCGCCCTCCGCCTGAGCCCGGGCAAGTTCCCCCAGGCGTTTGGCTAGCCGGGCTGCCACGTCCAGGAAGACCGCATCTCCCAGCAGGATGTCCGTGTGGCGAAGGCGGGCACTCAAGGCCAGAATGATCTGCTGCGCCACCTGGGGTGTATTCGCAAGGACACGCAGGAAGGCGGGCCGGGCCAAGGTAAGGGTGGTCGTGGGTACCACGGCCACGGCGGTCGCGGAGCGGGGGCAGCCATCCAATAGCGAGAGTTCGCCGAAGAAGTCCCCGGGATGGAACAGCGCCAGTGTGATCTCGTGCCCCTGTGGCGAGAGCAAGACGATCCGGACCTGGCCTGCCCGAACGATATGCAGCGCGTCCCCGGGATCGTCCTGGTGGAAGATGATCTCGTGGGGGCGATACTGGCGGGAGCGGCAGGCGGCCGCCAGGGCGGCGAGATCCTGCCGGCGAACCCCCGTGAAAAAGGGGACCGCCTGGAGCATGTGGAGTGCCTGGTCCAGCGCTGTCTGAGACATCACTCCTCCTCGCCTGCAGCCGCAGTGTCTGATGCAGAATGGAGACCCGGGAGCGCGCAGGGGGGCGGGCTGCTGGGCACGGGAGTCCGGTGTGAGTTCGGGGCTCGCCACGCGAGCCATGGGATTGCCTTCGCCTCAATGCACCATTGGTTCAACACGGTGTCCCCCGGCTTCCCTAGGGTTGCGGACGCCTTTCCGACAATTCACGATGCTCCGCAGTTCCCGCGTCGGTGCTATCATCAAGTCGCGTCAGGCGTCGGCCAGCCGGCCGTGTGCCCCCCGACCCTGGCGGAACTTGGGGCTCTTGATGTTCTCTTGCTTTGCGACCAAGCGCTTCCTCCGTCGGCACTCTCGGACGGGCCCTGCATCGCTTCCTCTCCGAGACCGACTGCCTCACCCCATGCGCGGGTCGAGCTATATCTACCATCCCGTCACGTTCCGCGGGTATCACGCGTGAAATATGTATGCCGGACCGAACACCTATCGGAAGCGCACGCTACCATTTAACCCATTCAAGAACGTACTTGCCCGGCGGCGGGCGAATGGAATAGAGTCATAGCGTGTAACGCCGGCTCACCTTTGGGCTCAGGACAACGCCCGCGAATTCGGGGCGTGGGGAGGATGCGAAATGGCAACGCGCCGAATACAGTCACTCGTCCTCCTGGTTGTAGGGGTCCTCCTGGTCCTGCTGGCCGTGCTGGCGGATACCATCGGGGTCGGCCGGGTGCCGGGCTTCGGCTGGAAGCAGCAGCTTACGCTGTTGGTGGGCCTTGCGCTGATCGGTGTCGGCTGGTTTGTTAAACGCTGAGAGCAACGTCATCACTCTTTTCCACCGCCGACACCTGCGGTAATCCGTCTCCGAAGCTTGTCCCCCGCCTGCTCTTGATCTGGTGCCCTCCAGCCGTTCGCCCTCCTTTCATTGTAGCCCACCACTGCTTTCTTCCAAGATTCAAGCCTCACTCAATCCTCCGTCGTATCCCCACCGAGTCTTGCCGCCAGCGCAGGGCTGTGCCGGGCTGAATGCCCTTGCTCGGCGATGTCCCAGGAGGGATCGGCGGCACGCGAGAATGGCCGACCGGCCAGCCTCAACCCCGACCGACCGCCGCCCTGACGGAGGCCACGAATCTCCGTGTCGTCCCCCGCAGGTCCGCACGATACCGCTGGCGAAGGAAGTCCCCCGGGCGGAGGACAGCCTCGCGGTCCCGCCGCAACACGCACGAGATTCCCCAGACACTGAGGCGATCGACCTCGGGAACATAGGCCAGAAGGCGCCCGAGGAGGGATGTTTCGGTGAATGCAAACTCCAGAATCCGCCAGCCGCCCGAAGCGGCCACAGCCTTGTAGAACCCTCGCGGCGTCAGCTTGTTCAAGGTCAGGAATACCTCGACTTGATCAGCCAGGTATTTTTGGACATCTCCCTGATCGTACCGGCCGGCAAATGCCTGAAGAAAGCGCGGGGCCTCCGCCGCAATGATCTGGCGGTAGGCCGCCACCACCGCCTCCGGTGAAGCCCAGACGTGGGCCCAGGGGACGCACAGATAGTCTCACAGATGCGAGCCGTACCGGCTGAAGAACATCGGGAAGAACCGGAGGGACAGGATCCCCCGATCCTTGAGCGCCCGCGCGACCTCCCGGAGCGTCCTGCCCGGATCCGGCACGTGCTCGAAAGCATTTTCGCTCACCACGAGGTCGATGCTCTGATCCTTGAAGGGCGGGGCTCCCGCGTCCGCGCGAAGGAAGGCGACCCACGCCCTTCCGTGTTGGCAACTGAAGGACTGCCCGCGCTGGAGTGCCGCCGCATCCACATCGATTCCAACGACCAGCCGGGCCTCCGGGAAGGCCGCCGCCAGGCTTGCCGTCTTCACCCCGCCCCCGCAGGCGAGATCCAATGCCACCCCACCACGCAGGGACAGGGATTCCCGGAGCCGGAGAAAGCCCTGCCGACTCCGCCCGAATTCCTCCGCCTGAAGGTCTGCTGGCGACCTCCGGGCCGCCTCTTCAGTGTGCAGGGTGAACTGTGGAGGGGCGAAGAATCGATTGAGCCAGCGGATCAATAGGACCTGCAGCCGCGTCCGCCAGGGCATTGGCCCCTCAAGGAGAGACAGTCGGGTGTCGGAGACCTGATCGGCCCCGGATCATGAGGCGTCGGGCTACGCCAGAAGGAACAAGAGCTTGTACAGGACGAAGGCCGCCCCGCAAAACGCCAGGAGCAAGCCGATCAACTCCAGGAGATCGGTCCAGGCTTTCCTCCCGCGGGCGCGTATACGGGCCGCGATCTCATCCCGGGTGAGCCACTCACCTTCGTAGCAATATCGACCAGCTTGCCGCATTCGCTCGTCTTCGGAGCGAAGCTGTGCCCTTAAACGGTCCCGAATTCCCCTCCGAGAAGCGTCCACGTCGTTCATCTGTTCGACCGCACCGTCCATGCGATCCTCGACTGCTTCCTCACGCTGTTGCCCAGAGGAGACGGCGGCCGCGGGCGAGGCTGCGCTGATTTCCCGCCAAAGGTTGAACATTATTCAAGCCCGTTCTCACACGAGATAGAACTTGATCACAATAATGGCCAGAACAGCTACCAGGCCACACAGGATTCCCATCACCGCTGCGAAGGCCAGGGCCATCGGTTCTCGTACCGTGTCCAGGACGGTCCGATGAGGGACCGGAAGGGCTGCTGTTCTCCGCGCCTCCTGCTCGAGCTCGCGGAGGATCGCTTCCCTTTCCTGGCGTTCAATATCCGCCCAGAAGTTTGCGGGATCAGATATCGGCATTCTGGACTCTGGTACCTCTTCCTGGGTGAGAGTACTCGACGGAGCCGAAGACGACCCCCCTTCGTACAAAGGAAAAGAACAGACCTCCTACAGGCCGACCAGGCCCCCTCCACCCGCCTTGTCCGCCATCAATGGGGTCATGGAGCCCATCTGCTCTCTGCCTGCCCTACGATCGAGGTAATCCAGGACAAAGGCATAGGATATGCCCACCAGAAACGACAGGCCGACGGCCGCAATCAGATTCGTAAGGAGGTTCGGATACGCGGGGCCTAGCGGGACCGAGGCTCGATCGACGATCACAAAGCTGTGGATCTCGCGCTTCTCTTGGATCCTCGCCTCCTCCAGCTTGAGGGCCAGGACGTTCGAGGTCTCCTCGAGATGCCGTGCGTCCCGCACGAGCTGCGCCAGTTGGGCGGCCACCCTTGGGAGGCGGAGGAGTTGCTCCTCCGTCTTCCGGATCACGGTGGCCTGCTCGGCGATTTTTCGCTGAAGGGACCGCTCATCGATATACAGGCTGACCAAGTTCTGGCGGAGTGCCTCGTGCACGGGGTTCAACGCGGTCGTCTGATTAGAAACGATCCGTTTTACCTCATCGCTCAACTGTCGCTTGGATTCGTCGATGGCCTTTTGCAGGCGTACCACCTCGGGGTGGATGGAGGTGTACTTGGCTCGCGCCCCCGCCAGCTCCACCTCCAGGCCGGCCAGCTTCGTCTCCAACTGTTCCACCACCGGATTGTTGGTCACCACCTCGCTGGAGAGCTGCATCTTCGCCTCGGTCCTCAAGCGGTTCTCCGTGCTGGCAACCTTGGCTCGAACCTCCTCAAGCTCGAGGTGCAAGGAATCCGCCTGGGCCCGCAGTTGAGCCATGCGCTTGACCAGCTCCGTGGTCTCCTCCGGAAGGGAAACGGTTTCGTGCTGCTCCCGGAATCGTTTGATTCGATCCTCGGCGACCAGAAGGTCCTCCTTGGATTGGGCGAACTGGGACTCAATGAAGCTCGTCGTCTGTCGGGCCGCGGGGAGGGAGATCTCTTCGAATAGCTCATTGAAGGATTCTGCGAAGGTGTTGGCCACCAGCGCCGCCAAACGTGGATCCCGGTCCCGAGCTCGGATTTCGAACAGGTTGTATTTTGTGAGGCTGAACCGGGTGTTCCTACGCAGATCCCCCAGGCTGCGCTGGGGGATCTTGCCTGCAACAATCTCCGCCAGGCGCTGGCTCCGTAGGATCCCGAAGAAACCTCGGAGCATGTCCTCCGTGGAGATGGGGACCTGCGGCCCTCGGGGCAAAACCTCCAGCGGGGTGCCCAAGCGCAGGGAATCGCCTGCGACCGGCGGGAACAGAGTTGCCCTTGCCTCATACATCGGCGTCAGCGTACGACTCAGGATTGCTGCCATCGCGATTGCTGCGAGAGTCATGACGTAGATGACCATCCGCTTTCGGTAGATCACCCGCAGATAGTGACCTAAGGTCTGGCTCTCCATCACGCCCTCTCCTCATCACCCAAACGTGGGCCGGGCCGTATGGGTAAGACCCCTTCCCCCGTCGTCCGCCCATCCCGACTACGCAGCATTACTCCGCTGCCGTCTGCCAAGTCTCATTCGTTAAGATCTATCCCCAATCCGAAATTATTAACCGCCAAGGCGCCAAGAACGCCAAGACCAGAAGGCCTTATTGGGGAAGACAAACGGAACTTCTGAAGGCCTCAAGAACCGGTCCTCGTGTTCTGGATTGGAAGGTTCCGAACATGCCATCCATGGCGGCCTTGGCGTCATGGCGGTTCAAGGTTTTTCTCGGATCAGGACTATCTTTTGGGACAAACAGCAGATTCCTCAATTCGTACCGGCGGTTCAGGGCATGCGGGATCAATTGCCCCGATTGGAACTCAAATGCATTATAACCTCGACTCAGAAGAAACGAAATCTTCTCGCAGCTCGTGTTTCCACTCGCGTGGTCCCCGAAATCCCCCACTTCCATCGAAATCACTGGATGGCGTTCCTGGATTACCTACTTGCCCCCCCTGCAGGATATGGAACTCGGAAAGTTCTGCGTTAATGTTGATTTTGATGAAATCCGGGGCAACGCCGAACTGAGCACAATAATTATCCAGGGTGGCACACAGAACGCGCGAGATCTCTCGTGCCTGCAGATCGCGAAGCGCAAAGAAGCCGTTGTGCGGGGAATACTTGGGGCCATAGTCGAAGAAGGACAGAGAGGCCGGCCCCGACCAGAGCCCTTGCCGCTGAATCCGGATGTTCGGTTTTTCTGCGACGTTTCCCTCCAGAATCTTGAACGAACTTCCGCAGGGCTCAAAGGAGTGAGCCTGGCCTTCGACCTCCACGAGCTTGGAGGCCAAGAGAGTGAAGTAGCCGAAGTAGGCTCCCACATCGATGAACGTCATCCCCGGTCGCAAGCACTTGAGCAAGAAGAACGTGACCTCTTCTTCCACTCCACCGTAGTAGAGGATTTTACATGGCACGCTCTCTGGGAACACCACTGTCATTCTTTCCCCGAAGACAGTTCGGGCAGCAAGACTCACCGTGACGGGAACAAAAAGGCGAAAAGGGGGTGCTATCCAATAGAGGGCTGCCTTGAGGGGTTTCTTCGCTGCCCGGTGCAACGCATCTGCTCGGGCGAAGGCAATCGCCTCCTCGAAGGCCTGTAGATAATCTGCCATAATTCTTCTCTACCGTCCAGGCTGTCCGACTGGCCATGCAAAAAGGTGCTCGGAGCTCCAGATCCAGCATCCGGCTGCGCACCAATCCCCAGATGGCGAGCCTCATCGTCCGAAGATCGGCCGGGCCGTTTTTGGGAGGCCTTTCCCCGCGCAGATGAGGATTGCTGCTTCCAGTATGCCGAGATGAAACCAGTATGTCTTGAGGACAAAGAAGACATCAAATTGATCGTACACGAGCATGGCAATGAAGCTGAGAAACGCCCCTTGCAGGAAAACGACCTCTGGCCGCTGTGAAGCTGCGTGCAGGCCACGGATGGCGCGAATGATGAGGGAAAGCATCCAAAGGATGGTCCCAACCGCTGCAGCGACACCCATTTCGGTAGCGACATCGAGGATCATGTTGTGAGCAGGCAGCCTGAAGGGATTATTGAACAGATCGAGGCCTCGCATGCCCACGCCCAGCCACGGACTCTCCCGGACGGCTTCCCAAGCGAGTTCTGCCACGTATACCCGAAAGCCCACGGCGGCCGGCCGCAGGCCCTCCACCTTGGCTAGAACCGGTTCGATCACTCCGAAGAAATACCCGCCTGCAGTCAGGATCGAAAGTCCCAGCAGATAGTGGAGTGTGATCCAAGGCCGACGTACCACAGGCATAAGGACCAAGGCCACGATGATGCCCAACCAGGAGGCTCGACTTGCCGAGAAGAAGGACGCCAAGAAGGCAAAGATCGCCCCCAGGATCAGAAGTCCTCGCTTGATCCTGCCATAGTATCCGCCACCGCAGGCACCCAACCAAAGCATGTATACGCCGACCCCAGCCATCGCCGCGCCGAACCAGTTGGGGTTTCCGAAGAAACTCGTCGCTCGCGGCAGGAGCCCCAAGGGACTCCGCCACCACTCGACAACGTCATAGGGCAGCAGGATCACTCCGGCCTTGTAGAAGGCCAGGGCTTGCGCGAGCCCGAACAGGGCCGAAGCTACCCCAGCCATAAAATAGTAGGCCAGGCATCTTTGAACCTGCGCGCGAGTTCGCACCGTGGTCACTAGAAAGAAAAAAAAGGCGATCAGGATAAGTTTCTTCGCGATCGACCCCACCCATACGATCAGCTCTGAGGGGACGATGGAAAAGACGATGGCACCCACATAGAAGAGCAAGAAGACATAGGTCGGCGTGCCGACTATCTCCCACCGCTCGCCGGATGCCGCCCGCGCCAACGTCACCCAGTACACCGCCAGCAGGCTCACCGTACCCACGAAAGGAAGCCCAGGATAGGCCGAGACAACCAGCAAGAGCAAGAGGACTTGGTCTCCGCCCCAGCGGTCCCACCCGATCCAGCCTAGGAGGGCAAAGCAGATAAAGAGGGTTGATCCCGCAGCCACTAGATAGGGGAAAGCCGCAAGCAAGCGACCCCCCAGGCCACTCAAATCGATCCGAAAGCTGAGCGCCGGATCGAGGACAGCCAAGGCGCCCACCACGAGGCCCAGGCAGGCGGACAGGGTCCAAGGGAGCTGCCGTAGCCGCGAGATTGCAGATGTCATCATTCAGCAGTCGCCACTATGATGGCCGTAGACAGCTTCCCAACAGCTCGGAGAGCCAGCGCCTTCGAAGGCACCCATCGGTTCCCCTGGGGGCGGGTTGATACTGGCGAGCGCCCGCAGCAAGCCCAGGCGATGACACCCTGCCCTCCCCGCCCCGTAGACTGACCTGGAAATGGTGAACGGACACGGGAAGTGCGCCTGCCAGACCGTATGGATCATTGCCGACGTTGGCCCTCGCGCCTCAACAGCAGCAGATTCACCGAATGGGGTTCCATCTGGATGGTTGTCCGAAATTCGGTCGCGGGCTCGTATCTTTTCTGGTCCACGCGAGCCAGTCGAACCTCCTGCCACCCGTTGATTTCGTCCAAACCCCTTCGCAGACCTTCCTCGTAACCCTCCGCATACCTCGCCGAAACGTGTTCGAGGCCTCTGCGCTCTTCCCCCGAGGCATTCCGCCGAAAATTGCGCAAAGCACTTTCCGCCTCGCCGGGACCAATCTTCCGAAGTCTTGCCAGGAGCTCGCGCATGGCATCGGCCGAGGCGACTCCACTCTTTGTGAGATACTTCTCCGCTCGACCAAATCCGCTTTCCCTGGCCTGGACTCTGACCTCCTGGAGTCTCGCACCGATCCGGTCTTTGGCCATCAGGCTGTTGCTGTGATGTTCGTCGATGACATACCGCTCACAGACCACAGGAGATCCCACGTCCAGACCCTTGATGACGATGCGCACCTGTCTGGCCGCACCATCTGCCTGATGAAGGATGCGCTGATACAACGCGAAGGCGTCTCTCAGGTCTCGCAGCGCCTGCGGCGAGGCCCGCAGGCCCGCCAGCACCTTTTCGATCTCCCCGCGACGTAGCTGCGCCGTTTTCTCGTTGTCCCACCCCCATTTTCTGAGATCGGCATCCGTATATCCCTTTTCAGAAAAAAGGAGATTCGTCGCTGTTGCGAGCGCATCCGGCGGGGAATAGGAAACCAGAACCGCCACGAACCCCGGACCCTTCGTCGCGGTTGAGGAGATCAGGTACTGGCCCTCGCTCTGATGGATCCGCAGTTCCAATTTACCCAGGAGCCGGGCGGCCAAGAACACATTGTAACTTGCCTTGGCGATCCCGCCCACGGTCAACATCCCGAAGTCATCGCCGCTGAAGTCCGATCTGGAGGTGTCCCCATCTTGCAGCATGGCGAACACCTGGCCATCCAGGCCCGACGAGAAAATCCCGGAGAGCATCCCGCCCACAAACGCCGCCCCTTGGGGGCCGTCTCTCTCCACGCTGCCCGAATGGTTCCATTCGTCTAGGAAAAGTTTGGCTTGGGGGAACCCGCTGGCATCTTTCCATGTCCGAATGCGGCTCACCACGGAGATCAAGGAATAGGGGTCATTCTCGAACGCATGCCACGAAATAAAGTCAACGGGGAGCCCTTCGCTTCGCGCAAACTCCAGGAGATTCTTGATCAGGGGTCCTTCCGCCCCGATCTCCCCCCGCCAGTTGGCGACCGCAGGCCCGCCGACCTTAATGGAGGGGTCAGCGCTCCGCGCAGCCTTGACCGAGGCTTTATACAGTTGAAGGTATTCCGACTGCGTCCCCGTCCAGAAGTTGGGAGCATCGGGTTCGTTCCCGATCTCAAGGTACCGTATCCGATAGCCCTTTTCTGCATTGAAGTGGGCGACTGCCCCTCGAACCATCCGCTCCCAGGCGACCAGATTCCCTGGGCTGGCGTCGAATCTCCTCACCGGCTTCCCTTCATAGAAGATTTCACGGCGTTTCGCGGATAACGTCTCCGGCACACCGAAAATGAAGAGCAGAGGTTCCCCGCCCCAGCGCCTCACCTTCTCGATCAGCGGATCGATGACGCTAGGATCGGATGACCACCCGAAGTCCAGGGGGATCCTGACCAGTGTTCCCGGCTGGGCGAGCTCCCGCGCGTATTTCGTCAGGGCGTATGGTGTCGTCTTCAGTGACAGGAGGATCCCCGGTCGGAGTCGGGAAAGGTCCTTCACCACATGGCCAGCGTCCACCTCTAAGCGGACGTCGGAAGACTCCTGGGGTGGACGGAGGCCAACGACCGGATGCGGTGTCTCTTGGCCGCAGGCAAGGTCCGAGACCAAGCTGACGACAAGAAACAGCGCCATACCACCCCGCATCGCCCAGCCCGGGTGATCTGTCCATAGGAACATCCGCATGACGAAACGCATCCCCACGTTGCGCTATTCGCGACAGCTTTCCTGGATCCCCAGGGGTCCTCTCGAGAGATCCTTGACCTGGGGAGGCTTTGACAACTCGCCCTACGGTCTGGTCCGATCAGAAGGAGCGCTAGCCCCCTGGCGCTTCAGCAATAGAACGGTGACCGAGTAGGGTTGGACGTGGAAGCTGGTCGTGAACTCGCCGCCACTTTCCTGCGGCGCGGATTCGACGCGCGTCAGATTGACCTCCGGCCACTCGTTGATCTCATCCAGTCCCTTCTGCAGGACCTCCGCCTCCATCTTCCCGTACAAGGCCTCCACCGACTGCAGGTCTTCCAGGACCGGGCCGCTGTTCTTCCGGCGGAAGTCGGCGATCAACTTCCCCGTCTGGCTCGCGTCGGAGGCCTTGACCGTGCCCAGGAGGCCCAGCAGGGACCCGCGCGTTGCCTGGTTGCTGCTCGACGAGTGCAGGAATTTCTCGACGGCATCCAGGGCCTTGGCCCGCGCCTCCGCATGCAGCGAGGACAGCCGCGTGGCGATCTTATCCCGGGCGGCGAAGCTGTTGCCGTTCCGGCCATCGATCACGTACCGCTCGAACACCATCCGGGGCTGGAACGGGAGGTTCCTGATCGTCAGCCGGACCCGCCAGCGGCCCCCGGCAGCCAGGGTCTCCTGATCGAGTTTCCGGTAGAGCCCCAAAGCCTTCTTCAGGTCGGCCTTGGCTTTCTCCGGGGCGCGCAGCCGGTCGACGACGCTGTCCCCATCCGGCTTCAGGAGCTCCTTCACGGTTCGATCGTCGACCCCCCATCCCCGGAGGTCGGTCATACTGTACCCCAACTCCTGAAAGAAGAATGCCGACACCCTGGCCAGCGGATCCTGGGGCGGAAAATGGGCGACCAGCACCACGACAGAATCCTCGCCCCGGGTCGCCATAGAGGAGATGAAATTTTCCCCGCCCTTCTGGGACGCCTCCAGTTGGACGTTGCCCAGCATGGTGACCGCTCGGAACGCATTGAAGACCGGCTTTTCGATGCCGCTGCGGGTGAACATCCCGTAGTCGTCGCCGGCGAAGTCGGCCTTGGCAGTGTCCACATTCTGGAGCATGGCGAAGGCCTGTCGGTCGACGCCCGAGCCGAACACGGTCATCATCATGGTGGCGGCGAAGGCAGCGCCGATGGGTCCCTCCCGCTCCAGGCCGGGCGTGCCGTAATTCCACTCGTCCACGAACAGCTCGGCGTTGGGCAGCCCCGCGGCCCGCTTCCAGGCCTGGACTTCCTTGACCGCCCCCCGCAGGAGCGTCGGGTCCTTCTCGAACGCATGCCAGGAGATGAAATCCATCGGGAGCCGGTTCCTGTGTGTGAACTCCAGCAGGGTCTTGATGAGCGGCGTGGACTTGCCAATGGCCCCGGCCCAATTGGAGACGGCGGGCCCGCCCACGCGGATGCTCGGATCCGCGCTGCGGGCCGCTTCCGCGGTCGCCCGGTAGACCTCGAAGTATTCCTCCTGGGTTCCGGACCAGTATTCCGAGAGGTCGGGCTCGTTCCACACTTCCAGGTACTTGATCTGGTACGTCTTCTCGCGGTTGTAATGCAGGATGGCTTGTCGGATCAGCTCACGCCACCTGGTCAGGTTCTTGGAATTCACATCGAACGCCCGCCGTGCCCGCGTCCGTCCGGCGGAACCCGGCGGCTGCCGCGAGAGCGCGGCCGGCACCCCGGACACGAACAGCAGCGGCTCGCCGCCGGCGGCCTTCACCTTCTCCAGCCAGGGGTCCATGACGCTGGCGTCGCGCATCCAGTCGAAGTCGAGCGGCAACCGCACCAGGGCCCCCTTGACCCCCACCTCCCTGACGTACTTGTTCCAGACGTACTCGCTGGTTTTCGGCGAGACCATGATCCCCCGCTTCAGGCCGCCGATCTCCTTGCCCCCCTTTCGGGCATCCACCTCGATGCTCACCTCGGTGAGCGAACCGCCTGGCTCCGTCGCCGACGAGGCCTTCGCTCCCCGGACGGGCAGGGGCGTCACGAACACCAGCCCCGCCGCCAGCGTACCCAGGAGCATCTGTCGCCACCACCCCGACGGTCGAACCATGATCATCGCGAGCTTGCCCTTCCCGGAAGATGCCCAAATGCCATCAGGCCCACCTCCCAATCCTCTTGCCTTCACTTGGGGAGGACCGCACGCGGTCCTCCCCGGCCTCCGAAGCGATTAGGCCTTGGCTGCTTGCGATCTCGAGGCTGCGGGCCGTTCCATGAAGAATCCGTACTTCCATATCAGCCGGATCGCGCTCCGGATGAAGTGCCTGTATGCGGGACCGAACACCTGATCGCTCTCTCGACGATACTCGTGCGTGGCCTCTGCCGCCGGAACGTAGCAGACCGCCCAGCCGCGCTCCCACATGCGGTGACACCAATCCTCGTCCTCGAAGTAGAGGAAGAATCCCTCATCCATCGGTCCCACGTCCTGGATCGCACGCCTCCGGACCAGCATGCAGGCGCCGAGGACCCAATCGACCTCTCGAGGCGTCCCGTGATCCCACTCCAACATCAAATGTCGGGTCTCCCATTTGGTATTTCGCAGGATTACTCGTAGCGGCCCACGGCGACTCAGGATGGAACTCAACGTGTGGAAGCGCCGGCAGGACGGCTGGTGCGTTCCGTCCGGATTCAGCAGTCGCGGGCCGGCGATCCCCACGTGGGGGTGGGCCTGCATGAATTCGGCCAGACGCCCGATCGTCCCGGGACGAACGATCACGTCTGGGTTGAGGACCAAGACCAGGTCACCGCCGGCCACTCGCATGCCTTGATTTACCGCGGCCGCGTAGCCCCGGTTGCCGTCGTTACACAGGAGACGGACCCACGGAAACTTCATCGGGATGGCCTGTCGTGTCGCATCCACGGAGGCATTGTCGACCAGGATGACCTCGCCTCCCCGGGTGGCAACGTTCTCCTCCAGGGGAGGGAGGCATATGTGGAGGTGCCGGAGCGAATTGTACCCCACGATGACCACGGAGAGGATGCCGCTCCGCTCTACTGAAACCATCGCCCCATTTCCGCCACGCTGGCCCGCCGTCGGGCCATCACCCATCGGCGCTTGCGCCAGACGTCAGCCATCTGACCCACCAGGCCGAGCACCGCCGGGACGCAGTAGGGCTCAAGGAACACCGCCCGCAACAGTCGCGCCGCCTCCATAGGAGCCAGCCAGGCCAGATCCCGCAGGAAGAGCCCCGGGAGTTCGTTTTTCAGGAGGAGGCGCAAGTGGTTCCGGGTGGCGAGACGCCTTCGGTTGCGGCTCACCACCCGCCGGGTGTCCGAGGCGAAGTGCCGGTGGTGCACCGCGACGGCCTGCGGAACGTACAGACATCGCCAACCCAGCAACCGCGCCCGCCAGGCCAGGTCAACGTCCTCGTAGTAGGCGAAGAATCCCGCGTCGAACCACTCCCCTTCCATGGCCACATCGGCCAGCATGGGGCGCGACAGCATCACTGCCGCTCCGGTTCCCCCGAAGACCTCCTCGGACGCCTCATACTGCCCGTGATCCACCTCGCCCCTTCCCCGATCCTGAATCCGCCGGTCTCTGCGGACGACTAGCCCGGTGCTGTCTATGCGCGGCGGGTCCGTGGGCTGCAGCAGCTTGCCCGTGGCCGCCCCGATCCTCTTCGAGGCATCCAGGGCCGCCTCCAGGCGTCCCACAAACTCTTCACCCGAGACTACGTCGGGATTCAGGAGGAGCAGGTGGTCGCAGTCGGCCGCCTGCCTCAGGATAAGGTTGGCTCCCCCGGCATACCCCAGATTCTCCCGCTGCGGGAGGTACTCGACCCTAGGGTACCGGGCCTGGACCGCCTCGAGGCAGGACGCCACCGACGCGTTATCCACGACCAGGATCCGATCGGCTCCCCGGGCCTGTCGCGACAGGCCGCGCAGGCACGCCCGCAGCTCCTCGTAATCTCCGTAATTAATGATCCCCGCACACAGCATCAGGGCCGGTCCCGGGTCGGGCTGGCTGTGAGGGCTGCCACCGCTCGGCCGCCCCCGTCGCCCAGAGTCGGCCGGCCGGCCGCGCGACCCACTCGCAACTGCGAGGCCGCCGCGGAGAGGATCTCTTCCAGGGGGATCAAATCGATGCACCGGACCGGGCACCGCTCGAACGCCCGCTCTGCCTGTACCGTGAACTCGTAACACGGACAGCAGGTCAGGGGTGGTGTCAGCACGAGACACGCATCCCCCAGCGGCCGCGTGTTGGCCGGATTGGCGCTCCCGAACCAGGAGACCATCGGTGCTCCCGCAATGTCCGCAATTCGCAGCGGACCCGAATCCCCCGACAGGAATAGGTCGCAGCGCTCCAGGAGGGCAGCGAGCTGCCTCAGACTGAGATCCACGACCAGCGATGGTCGGGGATCCGGAATCTGCGCGGCGATCCCCTCCAGGCGGGAGCGCTCGGCGGGCACCCCGATCAGGATCACGCGGGCGCGGTGTCGCATCCAGAGATCGGCGCAGAGCCGGGCCACGCGGTCCGGCGCCATGCGGTTCTGTAGGCGATTGGCGCCGGGGTGGATCACAACCAGCGGGCGGTGCTCTGCCGCCCCCAGAGCGTGGAGGACATCCGCAACATGGGCACGATCGCTGTCGTCGAATTGCAGTTCCATCCGTCGGTCCTTGGCCTCCGCCCCCAGGATGCGGACCGTGTCGAGGAAGTAGTCGATGAGATGCTGATTCGGCCGTGTGGGCACCTCTACATTGTGGCACAGCGGAAAGCCGTGACGCCAGACGAATCCTGCCCGCTCCCAGGTTTGGATCCCGACCCGGATGGGAGCGCCCGTCAGGGCAGTCAGGAGGGCATGGGCGAAGGCCTTCCCCTTGGTAAGGTCGAACACCAGGTCGTATCGCTGCCGTCTGAGGCGCAGGGCCAGCCTCCAGAACCCCACGTACTCACCCAACCGGTCCCGTCGGGTGAGGGCCGTCCCTTCCACGTGGACTGCATCCACGTGGGGGTTCCCCGCCAGCGCCTCTTGACCGTGCGGCCGAACCAGGACGTCGATCCTGGCCTCCGGGTAGCGTGCTCGCAGGGCCCGAAGCATGGGCGTCGTGAACAGGACGTCCCCAAGGAAATCCCGCTGGATCACCAGAATCCGTCGCGCCGGGGGCGGTCCGGACACGTCCGCGCGCGGGGGAGAGAACAAGACCTCGCAGGCCGGATAGATGGCCGAGATCGCCAGCCTCGCGGCCGCCTTCACCGCCGCTTCGAGGAGAGTGTCCGAGGACGACCGTTCGTCAGCCGGTGGCATGGGCGATCCGAATTTCGTCGTAGACACGATCCATCAACCGGTCCCAATCATACAGGGGGGCAGCCCCCGCCGCCTTGGCCGCACATCGTGAGTACAGAGCGCGATCCGTCAAGAGAGATCGGATCGCGCCCGCCACCGTCCTGGGCGTGAAGTCGACGACGAGGCCGCCGCCATGCTCCTGGATGATTCGCGCGGTCTCGGTCCCTTGGATGCCAATGACTGGAATCCCCGATGCCATATATTCAATAACTTTCAGAGGAAACGAAAAGTCTTTCATGAGATTTGGTCGAAACGTCGCCAGGCCCACATCCGCCTGAGCCAGGTACTTCGGAAGACCCTCGTACCTGACTTCCCCCACGAAATGCACCACATCCGACATCTCGAGATTCGCCACCAGCGCTCGGAGATGATCCTCGTAGGCTGGATCGCTTCGACCGAGCACCAGGAGCCGCAGGCCGGGAATTTCCTTTCGGATCTCGGCGAGGGCCTCGAAGGCCACCTCCAATCCCGCCCAGTCCATGACCCGCCCCATATAGATCACCGTGGGTGGGTGGGGGACCTTCTCGTGCGCGGAGCGGAAGAGGCCCCACTTCACCCCATTGGGGATCACCGAAACAGCCCGGCCGGTCTGAGATCGCCGGAGACTCGCCAGGCGATGCCCTACCGAGATCACCCGGTCGGCCCGCCGCATCGCCAGGAGCTCCAGGCCGCTGATCCATCGCCGCCGGAGCTGATGGTCGCACCAGCCCGGCGCGTAATCGATGTCGTCGTAGATGAGGCGTGCCGCGATCCCGGCCCTGCGGGTTAGAAGGCCCACGATCCCCGTCAGCGGACACTGCACAACCACCACGTCAAAGGGCCCACGGGCCTGTCGCAGCGTGGCCAGGAAGAAGGAGAAGACCAGCGAGGCGTCTCGAAGGATCCCCAGGGTGCTCAGGAGCTTTTCCAGGAGCAATCGCGGGAAACGCCATCGGCCCGAGGTGCTCGCGGGGAACCCCGCGATCCGTTTGGCAAGGCTCTCGGGGTAATTCAGAAACGGGATGACCTGCACTTCTCGCATCGATCCGCTGTCCGTCAACCTAGTCGCGAATCGCAGGCTCTTCGGGAGGACCCGCCAGGCCGGTCCGGGGGCGGCGTAGGTCCCGTACACGACCGTCACCTCCGCAGTGCGCCGAGCCATGTGATGGATCAGATTGTGAATCCGCGCGTTCGGCTCCCGCTTGTAGTCGAGGAGTGTGATGATCAGGAGGCTGCGGATAGTTCCATCCCGAACGTCGGGCCCTGTCCCGACGGCAGCGGGGCCCGCGAGGGTCTCATGGCTCATCGCATCCCCGCTGCGTCCCGGTAGGCGGCGACCGTCTCGCGAGCCGTCTGCTCCCACCGGAACTGCTCGGCCCGGGCCTTCCCCCGGGCGATGAGACGGTCTCGACGCGCCGGGTCCGTGGCAACCGCCAGGATCCCTCGGGCAATATCCTCCACGGAGTAGGGATCCACCAGCTCCCCGGCATCCCCGGCGATCTCGGGCAAGGCCCCGCTCTTCGACACAACCACCGGGGCCCCGCACGCCATGGCCTCGATCACGGGGATGCCGAACCCCTCCACCAGCGAGGGCAGGACGAACACCCCGGCGTGGCGATACAGGGTCGGCAGCGCCTCCTCCTCCACGAATCCCGTGACGACCAGATCGTCCCCGACCACCAGGGCGTCGGCCTTGGCGAAGATGGATTCGGTCAGCCACCCCCGCTGGCCCGCCAGGACGAGCTGCCAGCCCTTGAGCTCCGCGCGCCGGAGGAGGTCAAAGGCCTCCAGCAAGCGCACCACGTTCTTGTTCGGCTGGATGGTGCTGACGAAAAGGATGTAGGGCTTGCGAATCCCGAACCGCGTCTGGAGCGCCTCAAACGGGACTCCCGACCCCTCCTCGTAGAAGATCCGGGAGACCCCGTGATAGGTCACCCGTACGCGATCCGGAGAGACGCCCAGACGCTCGATGATGGTCTCTCGGGCGTGTTCGGATACGGTCAGCACCATGGCCGCCCGGTTGGCCAGCCACTTGACGTGTCGCTTGGACCGCTCGATGTCGGGGAAATCGAAGCATTCCGGATGATCAAAATAGGCCAGATCGTGGATCGTGACGACGTGTCTGGCCCGCCAGGTGTAATAGGCCGCCGCCGTCGGCGCGTGGAACAAGTCGGCGGCTCCCGTGAACAGCTCCACCGGGACCCGGAGCGGCTCCAAAACCTGCGGGGGGATGCGGCAGAGGACAGTTCGATGCCTCAGCTTCGTCTCGGACAGCTCCCGGCACGCTTGCTCGTACAGCGGCAGGTTGGCCGGGTTGATGAAGTTGAACCACAGGACGTAGGAATCCTCGGCGCCGACCGTATCCAGGTGCCGCAGCACTTCGCGCGTGTAGCGCTGCTGCCCGCCCTTGGTGTACCGGCGCAGGCAGAGCACAGAGGCGTCGATGATGATCCGCATGGTCAGTTGCCCGCCGCCGCTCGATCTGCCGGAGCCGCTTCGGCCGGCCCACTCCCGGGGGCCCTAATCGCTTCGCGGAAGATCTCCAGCAACGCCGGGACGTGGTGTCGGTTGCGGAACCGACTTTCAACAGCGGCCCGCCCCGCCGCGCCCATCCGCGCGCACAGCTCATCGTCTGCCAGAAGCCGAGACAGCCGGTCCGTCATGCCCGGGAGGTCATCGCGGTCGACCACATAGCCGGTCCTGCCGTCCGCCAGCCACTCCCTCACGCCTCCCACATCGAAGGCCACCACCGGCTTGCCGAAGGCCATGGCCTCGATGCCGACCTGACCGAAGGTCTCCGCCCATTGGGAGGTGAAGACCACAACGCGGGCGGCCGCGTATTCCCGGTCGAGCACCGCGCCCTCCAGACGACCGACGCACCGGACCCGATCCGCAACCCCTGTCTCCATCGCCATGGCCTGCACCTGCGGAGTTGCCGTGCCGTCGCCCACGATTATCGCCTGCCATGCCACACCTCGAAGCATGGTGAGGCATCGCAAGAACTGATCCAGCCCCTTGCCGCCATCCGCACGCCCAACCCAGAGAATCTGCGGCCCCTCAGCGCCGACCGGGTGAACCGGGGTGCGGCACGTGAAAGATGGCAGGACCCTCACTCGCCCCGGAGGGAACCCGTTCCACACCAATTCGCGGGATACGTACTGGCTGGGAGCGATCACCCGGCGGCAGCCTCGCAGCGCGCGCGCGCGCCACATTCCGAGCACCGCCGTCCGCAGCCGCGCGTAGGCGGAGCCCTCCAAGGCCGAGACGCACCCCTCTTGAAAGCAGTGGAAACCCAACGGCCACTCGCACCGGCGCTGGCTTGTGGCAAGCACCTTCATAGCATTATGGCAGAACAACCCGGAGTGGTGGACGAAGAGCACCGAGGGGCACCTCTGGATCACTCGCCCCAGAATCAGGGGACTCACGAAGTGGCGCAGGATGCCGTTGATGTAGACGACATGCGGCTGCTCACGCTGGAGGATTGATTCGTACTCCGGCCACAGCCGAAGGCCCATCCGGAGGCCTACGGAGTGTGCCACGCCGTAGGTCTGGTCGCTGGGGATGAACCCTCCATTCCATTCCTCCACGCACACCAACGCGATTCGGTGCCCCATCTCCCGTAGGGCCGCACACGTGTCGTGGAGGTACTGTTCCCCTCCCCCGTACGACCGATTATACTCGTGGAGGACCAGGATCCGCATGCCTCTCAAGGGGCTCCCCCCACCAGGTGCCAGCACAGCCTCCGGAACTCTCGCGGCGAGCAGCGGAAGAAAGCCTCGGCGTATCCCCGGCTCTTCAGATGGAAGGCAGCCCGATAGGCGTTCAATCCCAACATGCTGTGCACGTAATCGTTGTCCGCGATCTGCGTGGCAAACTCGAGCAGGGCCTGCCGCTTGACCTCAGCCACGTCGCTGATATCCACCATGCAATTCGGGTACAGGGGACTCCACACCTCGTAGGCGTACACCTGGCAGCCGTCCGGGGCCTCGCCAACCGCCGCGCTGAAGATCCGCGCCGTTTCCACATGATCCGGGTGGCGATCCGTTGGGAACGGAACATACACCACCTCTGGCCGAGAGGCAACCAGGAGGTCGGCCACCCGCCTCACGGTCTCCCTGCAACGGCGCAACTCGCCCTCCGGGAAATCCAGGAATACCAGCTCGCCGGTGCCCAGGAGCCGACCGGCAGCGGCGGCCTCCGCCTTTCTCGCTTCGACCAGTTCCCCCTGAAACGACTCGCGCTGGTGCCCCACCAGCGCATCTCCCTGGAGCCGAAGGCTACCCAGCCGGCCATCGGTCATGTAGGCTACGGTCACCTTCGCCCCACTCCGGCTGTGCAGGCAAAGCGTCCCCCCGCATCCTACGACCTCGTCATCCGGGTGCGGGGCGAACACCAGCACCGAGCGAGCGGCGGGCACCGGGATGAGTTCGGGCGGGCTGACCTGGTCCAGCGACAAGTTGATGAAATTCAAGAATCGGCGCGTGCGCGCCGGCAACAGACGGCGGACCATTCGACGTATAAGACACCCGTTCATACCGTGATTACCCATCTACGCGCATCATACGGTCGGGAGGCACTTCCGGCGAGGGCCGACCGATCAATTGCCCCATTTTCTTATCGCTCACCCCCTCCGAGCTCGCCTCCGAGGAGGACAGGCCGCCGCCAGCTCGGCAGAAGCATCGCCCCGTAGGCGACCATGCCTCCCGCTAGGCTGACGAGCACAGGCTGTCCGCTCAACGCTACCATGACCCCCACCATACCTACCCCCGGCAGAAGCAGGCCCCTTCCCATTGCCCGGAAAGGAGGGGCATGGCCCAAGATCAGTCGAATAAAGCATATGTGTGTGACGAAATCTAGGACCTCGCTCACCAAGGTCGCGACGCTGGCCCCCATGTAGCTCCAGCGAGGGATCAAGAGGAGATCCAGGCCCACATGGACCACGACCTTCAACCAGAAGAACGGGAGAAATGCCCGCACACGTTCTGCCGAAAAGATTACATTGTCGGCGGGCGAGGTCACGAACCCCAAGGCCAGAGCCCAGCTTAGCACCCGGAACGCATCCCCGGCTGGGCTGAATGCCTCCCCGAACAGCAGTACCACCAGTCGGTCTCCCAGGACCGTACATCCGAGGGTGATCGGAACGGCCAGGCGCATCATCACGTGTACGTTCCTCAGATACGTCGCCAAGAACAGTGGAGAGGCCTGTTGATGGTAGGACGCCATCACGGGGTAGAGGGCCCCCATCAGGCTAGTGGGGATCAGCAAGAGCAATTCTAAGGGCTTGCGCGCCGCCCCGTAGAGCCCCACCGCCACGGGCCCGAACACCCGGGAAAGGATCACTATGGCGGTCATGTTGTGGATAAGTCCGATCCCGATGAGTGCAAAGGGAGTGGCCCGCCTGAGGATATCCGTCGAAACAGGGATGTCCAAACAAGGCCTTATCGTGATTCCCTCTCGCCGCGCCATCCAGGTCAGCAGGGCCGCTTGGATGCCTCCCACCAGGAACCATCCCCCGAAAATCCCCCAAAGACCCAGCCCCAGGGACAGCGCCAGGATTCCGAGGGCGGTCGTGAGGAGGCTCCCAAGCGTGCTTGCCTTCGAGGTGAGATCAATTCGCTCATAACCCGCTAGACCGGGCCCAACGAGGCCTATTACCAAGCCCCAGAGCCACGAGAGGCCGGCCAAAGCCGCCAGCATCGTAACCTCCCATGGATAGCCAAGGGTCCGGGTCGCTGCGAGAAGGAGAAGAAACGCACCCAGGGTTAAGCTTCCCTTCACCGGAAACAACTTGGCGAGATACTCCGATGCCCGCTCCTGATCTTTCGCCACATCCTTGATAATAAGATTCGACAGACCGAAGTCGCACAACGTCCCCGCCATCCCGACGAGAGTGACCACGGTCTGGTAACTCCCATACAGCGCTGGACCAAAGGCGCGGGTGATATACAGCAGGAAGCCGTAGCCAGCGACCCGCTCTACCACTTGACTCGCAAACAGGAAGGCGCTGTTCCGAGTGGTCCGTCCCATTCGAGTCGCGCACCAGCCCTTCAGCCGAGTCGTCTGGGCTGTCCACCACATGGATCCGCCCTCGAGGTTCCCCGTGTCAGCCATCTGCTCGCAAAGAGCGGGGGGAAAAATCGGTCACTGCTTCAGAGAATAACGACCAGTCGCCGGGGCCCACCCGTCCGAGGCCATCGGGATTGGCGGACGAGGGGAAGCCTGCTTCGCGACCCGTTCCCGCTGGCACCCTCATCGAACCCTGTACGCAACCAACTCATCGTCCTCCCACGCCGGGGGGCCAACGATGCGCCCAAGCAGAGGTTCGAGTTTCTGGGCCCGGTGCGCATCCCAGTCCAGGCAATGGCCTCTCCAGTGCCAGACACTCCGAAGTTCCCTGTTGAACACGGCAGGCGCGACCGCGGCCGCGAGCCTGGGACTGGTCCAACCTAAGGGCCGCGGCTCATCGCAGGCGGGGTCTTTTTCTCGAGCCAATCCCCGCCGTAGGATAACCCAAGCGATACCATGGTCAGCCAGGAAAGATCGCAATGTCTTTTCCCACCGCGGCTGATCCGAAAAGCGAGGTCTTTTTTCCGCCATAAAGAGATGGAGTGCCGGGTTCTGATCGAGGAAAGCGATGCGCCTCTTCCCATCAAACTGGGTGTATCCTCCTACCATCGGGCGCTCATGGATGGTCTGGAGGTACATGCTCCTCCCGGCATAAACAATGTTGCTCCCCCAAGTATATCCGATGGGCGCGTCGAGGACCGCACCACGATCTCCCTCGCGACGGATGATGTCAAGAAGAGGATGGCGCTTCAGCGAAACAGGTCTCAAGGGGGCCTGTAGAAACTCGAAGAGCGTCAGCAGAATAACGGCAGCTCCGAGCACGGGTCGGGCAAGGGGAAAGGGCCGAGAGTCGGAACTCTCGATCCGCTCCCACAGCGTCTTCGCCCCATACCCGGCCAGGACGGCGAAGCACACCATCACCATTGCCCAAAAGTAGATCGAACTCCGCATGGTCCCCAGAAGTGGAATCTGCCTCCAGAGCAGGAAGGGCAAGGGTAGGACCGTGTCCCCGAATCCGGGAACGCGAAGCCTTTCCCCAAGAGCCAGGAGAAAAAAGGCAACCCCGAGAGCCGCGAACCGCTTCATCCAAGGGTCGAGACCTCGGATGACCCCGTAAGCCGCCACCCCCAGAGGGACCCATCCCAGAAGCACCGGATAAGAGATCACATTCCAGCCCGGATAGCGCATACCTAGCAACTCGAACTGATTGAACCATGAGGCCGTCCAGTGGATCGTGTCTCCTGTCCTCAGCTCCTGCAGGATCACATAGCCAATGGGAGATAGGAAAAGCCCGAACAATAGCACACCCAGTAACACGCGGCAAAATATTCTGACGCAATCGGGGACCGAACGACGTAAACCGAGGGACAGCACCAGTACCGTGATCGCCAAGAGCAGCATTACGGGCTGGTGCCAATCGGACAAGGTGGCAAGCGTCAGGCTGATGGCCAGGCCGACACTATCTCGCCATTCCCCCTTCCGGAGGAGGCGAGTGGTGAACCAAAGGACAAACGGCAGCCATTGGATGCACCAGATGTTCGTCCAGGCGTAGGCAGCGGTCCGGAAGGGAGAAAAGGCATAGACCGCCCCACCAAAAAAGCCTGCGAAGGTGTTCCCGGTCAGCTCCTTGACCAAGAGGAACATGCCCACCCCCCCGATCACAAAGGAGGAAAGGTAGAGCAAGTTGTAGGTCGTGATCACGTCGGCCCCGAGGAGCTGTAGGGGGATTCCTACGAGTCCGTTGTACGGGGAAAGGTTGTGGAAGACCAGGCTGGTCCCTGTCGGGTGAAAAAGGTAGGAAGTGAAGTAGGGAGAAGTGCCAAGGTCAACCAGCGCCTTCTTCATCCACCAGAGGTCCCACAGCCAGAGGCCGAAGTCCCCCTGGATATTGTAAAAGGGCGCAGAGAGCCGGAGGACCATTGGCCAGGTCATGACTACCGTCAGCCCGGTATAGGCCATCGCCGCCCACCAAGCCGAGCCGGAGGGACGCCAGATTCTCACGCGACCTCTCCCCGAACGAACGCCACCTCAGCTGCGCTCCCCCGCCACGATCACGATGTCTCCGCCCCTCCCCTACCAGAGGGCGTTCAGGACGACGAAGAAGAGCGTGCTGAACGGCACATACCGATTGACCATCGAGTGATGCACGAACCACCGGCATGCGCAGGGGATGCCGCTGGCGCGGACCGTCGAGGCGATGGCCGCACCCGCCAGGGCCCGCTCGCCGGGGCTCCGTTTGGCCGGGAGGAACCGCGGCGCCAGGCCGAGGCGTCCCCGCGCGGCGTTGGCCAGGCGGAATGCGCGGTCGGCTATCGCATTGAAGCGTCGTGTGAGCCTGGAGGGGTCGGCGCTGGGCTCGCCGATGAAGACCCGCCCCCGTCGCCGGAGAACTCGCGCCTGCTCCCGGATGCCGGCGTCCACATCCTCGATGTGGTGCAGCACCCCGGCGCACATGACGCCGTCGAAGCTCTCGTCGCGAAAGGGAAGGTGTGTTCCGTCCGCGACCACAAACTGGGCGCGGGACCTGCAAGACGGCCCCAGCTTCTCTTGGGTCCGCTTCACCATCCCCAGCGAGATGTCCATGGCCACCACCGACAGCCCGGCCTGGAGCGCCGGAAGGGTGACCCGCCCGGTGCCACAGCCGAAGTCTAGGACGCGGGGAAACCCATCCCGGCGGAGCCTGCGGACGTACCGACAGATGATCCGGTCGAAGTAGGCATATTCGCGCAGGACCGACTCGTCGTACTCTGCGTCCGCGACGCCATCATGGTGTCGAACCTGCGCGGCAGTCCACTGCTCGCCGCTCAACACGCCCAACCTCTTTTCCCGAAGATTTCGATCCGGCAGCCCGTTTGACCTGGTTAGGCCCCACCCGTGAAGATGTCGGAGTCTCCCAGACTCAGATCCCACTGGCTCGGTTCCTCGAAGCGGCGCCGATCGAGGCTGTCGTCATATATCACGTACATCCCCGGCATCCGGCCGACCTCTCGCCCAAACGCCGCCGCAGCGAAGGGACCGGCAGCCAGCCGATGGGGTAAGAGGGCACAGCGCGCCCAATCTACTCCCTCGGCCCGGAATTCTTCCAGCAACCGGCAGAGGAGCGCGCCGCAGACATCGTCCTCCTCTCCCGCCGCGTCTAGGATGTACCCCACGCGCACCCCGCCCGATTCCTCTCGAACCTTCCCCACCAGATACCCGACCAGCCGCTCGCCTCGGCTGGCCCGGAGGATGCGAAACCCGCCTTCCGGATTCTCCGCGTATCGCCACTGAAGGTACGCCCGGTCGCGGATCGGCGAGACTATCGCACGGCCCTCGATCCGCTCCCAGAGTGCGTCGAACTCTTCATCGAACTCCGCCACCTCCCGGATCGCAATGTCCCTGGGGAAACCAACCTGATGCCATCTCAGGCTGAGGCGAATCAGGCATCCCCCCACCGCCCCTCCCAGCCGCCGCAATACTTGGCTGGTCGTGCGCCGATTCATCGCGAGCTGAAAACTCAGGCGGCGGTCCAACAGCGTCAAAGTCGCGAGGTCTACATATTTCAGCAATCGTTTCCCGACCGGGTAATGGACCTCGTTAGGAAAGCCGAAACCGAATGCGGCACCGATCTCCCGCACCCGGCGGACGAATTCGCGATACAAAGCGACCAGAAGCCGGCCGCCAGCCCGGTATTCAGACGCGATGCAGGTATCCAGCCCTTGCGTTGCGATCACAGGGCGGTCCTCGAAGCGGAACCGCATGGGCATGGCGGCATAGACGCCAACGATCTTCCCCTTCTCGTCTTCGCCCACCGCGATGACTTTCTCGGGGGTCGCCGGGTTCCGGTCGAACTTCCACCGCCACGCGTCCAGCGGGCGATGCCGCTCGAAAACGGCGTTGAACAGCTCGTTGATCCCCGTCTCGTCTCCCGGGCGGTATGCCCGGACGCTCCAAGATGGCATGGCCCTCGCCGCTTCGTCCTCGACGCTTAGAAGAGCCCGACGAACTGGGGTCCGGCGGGAGTCTCCGAACGCCGAGCGCGCCGATCCGCCGCGACGGACTGGATCATGAACGCATCAGACGTGAAATCTCACGCAAAAAACGAGCGGCTGGATCTGTCACTGGCGATCGTCTGCCCCACCCGTGGCAAGGGTCGCTCGTCCGAAGGACCTGCTCACCGCGGCGATCCCGCGGGTATCCATCGGACTGGCGGCGTGGTGGTTCATGCGTCACCCCTGCACGTGTGCGGACGCTCCCCTTCCGCCGGCCTCACCTCACGGTGAAGATGGCAGTCTGGATTGGAGCGACGATGGGAATCAGGATGTTGGTGATGCGTTTGAAGAACCGCTCCACGTCGGCGATCGGCATCGCGGGGACGTAGATGATGTCTCCCGGTTGCAGACGGACGTTCTCTCCCGGAGCACCCCGGAAGAGCATCCGGTCCAGCGCAAGGGTGTAGAGTTCCGGCTGGCTGAGGTCGCCCCGGATGAGCAGGACGCTCTTCGTCTCGGCATCCTGGGTGAATCCCCCGGCCAGTGCGATGGCCTCTATGGCACGCATCGGGCTCTCGATGGGGAAGACGCCCGGCCGGCTCACCTCTCCCAGAACGAAAACCTTCTGGCTCCGGACGCTCTTCACCGTCACGGTGACCTGGGGGTCCACGATGTATTTGGCCAAACCCTCGTGGATTTTGGCGGCCACCGCGTCTCCGGTGAGGCCGCTCGCCTTGATGGTTCCCACCAGGGGATAAGACAGGAGACCGGCCGGGCTCACCACCGCTGTGCGGCTGAGATCCGCGTGCTGCCAGACGAAGACTTCAACTTCGTCCCGCGGCCCGAGCATGAATTCCTGGACTTCGATTCGGGGTAGCGGCTCCTCCGCAGGTGGAGGTGTCCGCGCCGGGAGCGCCGGCTGGGCGCACCCGACGCCAAGGCTGATCAGAATGGTCAACCCACCCAGGAGCCATCCCCTTCTGCGCGTCAATTTCGGCACCCCCGGATACCCCCGACCCGTTCCACAAGAGCCCCCTCCCCAGACACATGGCAGCAACGTGGCTATCTCCTGCATGGTGGGAGACGCAATCTCCCTTGAACGATCAGCATTTTGCCTAACGCCGCGTCCGGGGTCAAGGAAAAGATGTTGGGGTTGGTCGCCACCGCACCGTGATCTTGAGAAGGGGGCCTCGCCCCCATGCACAGTTACACGCGCAGGCGGAGGCAGTTTTCCCGTAGGCAGGGCTGCACTGCGGAAGTTGGGCTAATAGCCCCTTTCCCGTAACGCTCGCTGGAACGGGTTGTCCTGCGACGAGGTCGGGGCCGAAGACCGTTCTCGAATGGCACGCAGGAAGGGGTTGTCCCCCGATGACGGCGGAGAAGAGCCCTGCTGCATTGCCCTCTGGAACGGGTTGTCCTGAGAGGAGCCCGAGGGAGAAGCTCCCTGGGCCCGCTCCCGCAGTGCCTTGGCGAATGGGTTCTCCTCTTGTTGTCCCTGAGGCACGGTGCCGCGTGGGCTCGCCATACCCGTGGGGAAGGCCGGCGAGAGTCCAACGCCCGTCGTAGGGCCTGTGGTCGAAGGGTCAAAAGGCCCACCGCCCCCTGCTGGCACTAGGCCCTGAGACGTGGGGTGCGGAACAGGTAGACCTTGATCGCTCGCGGCCATGGCGTCATATGAGGCGGACTGAGGGCGTGCCGTATCGGGTTGTTTAGGGCGGAAGGAAGCCTGGATTTCTCTATCTCCGTCGCGGAGGATCGCAACATCGTCGCCCAGCCGCTCGACCCGGTACGTCCCGAGGATGGTGTCTCCTTCACGGACGAGAAAAACCAGCCCCTCCCACCCGAGAATTCCCAGCTTGGTCTCACCCTCTTGGAGGAACCCCAGCAGAAAGAATCGGGACCCTTCGGCCTGTTTCGATCCGACCGGATCCAACCCGGCCTGAGCCAGGGAGACTGATGGGGCCGCCCCCAGGGCCATCATCAGCGCAATCGCGACGCACCACACCCTGGCCATCTCCGTCTCCCTCTCCTGCCCGAAGCCACCCTCAGGCAGCTCGATGGATCTCGGGGGGGCGCTTTTTCTCTTGCCACTGTAAAGTCCTGGGGCCTTGGACCAAAGGGGGCCAGTGTCTTGTCCCCCTGGAGAGTCCAAGGTCGCGCCACCCTCAACCAATGCACTGGCTGTACAGTTTAAAGGCTATCACACCTCGCCGTTTTTGTCACCCCCCCCTTTGGTTACACAAGGATTTCGCACGGCGCCTCTCAGCCCGATCGAGATGAACGGGACAGAGTGATTTTGGCGCGCCTCATGGTCACGATAGTGGTGAAGCCCGCGAATTTATG
>Ga0315285_10000627_pt1 | contig 36619 bp, 30 predicted proteins | sample YL17G09_36_MG_FD_203698 | JGI IMG/M metagenome (GOLD analysis project Ga0315285, IMG submission 203698) | Sediment microbial communities from Yellowstone Lake, YNP, Wyoming, USA - YL17G09_36 | ecosystem: Environmental > Aquatic > Freshwater > Lake > Sediment | place: USA: Wyoming | collected...
TCCCTGCCGCTTTGACCCGCTTCACTCGCATATATAACTTGACCGGAATCCCCTGTCTCTCGATTTGCTGCGGCTTCTCATCTTCGGGGATGCCCATTGGACTCCAGATTGCGTCAAAACCTTTTTGCGAGGAGACCGTCCTAAAAGTGGCTCATGCTTACGAAATGCACACTCCATGGAAAAACAAACGTCCTCTCCTCGAATAGTAAAGAAAGGGGAATAGAAAGTATGATCACTCCGAAGAAGCTTTTCATGAAAATCAACCTCAGCCAGGGTTCCCAAGACCTGGTTTTTGCTGCCGATCACTTGGTTTGCAGCGGCTGGGTGGGAAGAGACCCAAAGGCCCTTCAGGCGCACATGGATGAGCTTAGTAAGTTGGGAATTCCAGGACCTGGCCGCATTCCCATTTATATGAATTTCTCCACCTATCTGCTGACCACAGACGATGAGATCACAGTGGTAAGTTCCCAATCTTCAGGTGAGGTCGAATACGTTCTTCTCTGTAAAGGCGAGGAGATCTGGGTTACTGTCGGCAGTGACCACACCGACCGGGACGTAGAAACGAAGTCTATTCCCGGATCCAAGCAGATGTATGCCAAGTGGCTAGCCTCAGAATGTTGGCCTTATCTTGATGTAAAAGACCATTGGGACAGATTAATCCTGCACTGCTGGGTTCACAAAGATGGCCAAAGGACGCTCTATCAGGAGGCTCCCCTAGCCTCCATTCTTCGCCCGGAAGAACTGCTGGAGAAAATGCCCAATATTGGCGAGATCAAAGGAAAGTTTTTTATCCTCTTTTCAGGGACCATCGCCACTACAAGCGGCTTGGTCTACGGGGACTCCTATGAACTGGAGATGGAAGATCCTGTCTTGAAGAGGATGATTAAATCCCAGTACAAAGTCAAAATCTTACCCCAGTATTTATGAGTTGATTGTCTTGGGAACATTTGCTTGGATTACTGCCGCGAATTCGGTGTCACCGTCACCTCCGCCGACGCCGACAACTTTGAGACGCCAGCTCTGCACCCGGCGCCTAAAATCAGCCTGCTACGGGACACCGCTCATGCCCCACTCGTCGAGTTTCCGATTATTTTTTGGTCGTTAGGGAAACATCAATTTAAAAATATCTATTCATATTTTGTGGAACGCCATCTCAAAAAATAGGGTTATCATGACTCTGCCTTTTTGACGTCTTCATATTGGGGTTTAGGTGTTTGGGCTAAAAGTTGCGTTAACTGCTATTTTCCTTGAATTTCCGGGCACTTAAAAAGCTTCGATATACAAACCATTTATGCAATAATGTGGGCAAATTGGGCGGTTTCGGGTATGGCACGCTATACGCTATTGGGATCAGGGAGAAATTGCCATGGCTATTTGTGATATGTACCCCAATTTCTCTGAGGCGCATCGCCAAATCATTAGAAAACGCGCCCTCGCCACTCATATCAATTCAATCGCGCTCTCAGAGAGACTGGACCCCGAGGAAGCTTATTCCCTAATAGATCAGGTCTACTAGATCCTCATCCACGAGTCGCGAATGAATTTCGAGTAATGGTAGTTCGTTTGGAAGAAATGCAATCTGCCAGCCCGGATACAGAACCGGCGGGCCGGGGCGACGGCCCGAAGGGGGGTGATATGGCTGCCGAGGCCACTGGGCTCAATATGATGGCACACATTGCGCAAAGGATGGGGACCACGTCCGCTTGGCCGGATGTACCAAAGGGGGCTCCTGGGCGGCCGCCGGGAGGGTATGTCGTTTCTACACCTTTGAAACGGGGGTAACCCTTAGCCAGCAAAATGATCCAATAACGACGAGTTCAGGTCGTGGCCACACAATGTGCCGTCAGAACCTTTTGAGCGTTAGATCGAGCAACCATAAATGCCCCTTTTGGACGCCCAATCCTGGCGACTTGGAAGCCAAACGATCAGGAGGTACACTATGACTGAGCACAAATGCTTTTCTTGTGATGAGGCAAATCCTTTACGCATTGTAACGAGAACAGACGAGGGGTGGACTTTTAGATTTGTGGATCGTTTCGTTGGCCCTCGCGGGCGGGCGCACGGCGGAACGGCGGTCGGAGCAATGACCTGTCCGGCGCTGCAGTTGGCTGAGCAACAGGGCATGAAAGATCCTGTTACCCTCAATGTTAGAGGACGTTTGAGCTTTCCCGTGCCTTTGGCTGAACCAATCAAAGTCGGTGTTAAGCATGCAGAGGGCCGGTACAACGTGGATCTGCAAAAAGGCTCATTCACATTCCTATCGGGCTTTGTCGAGGTTGCAGACATAAAGACCGAACCCGGTTCCGTTCTTCAGGATCCACCACCCGAAAGGAGAAACGATCTGAGGGAGCTTGCGGAACTCGCTGATGCAGGTCTTGAAGGGCCGACGGTGCTAACTCAAACTCTGGAAAAACGTAAAGTAGCGGGCATTCCCTGGGACCCCCCTCCAATATGTTTTGGTTGCAGCGAAACCGAGACAGCCCTCAAATTACGGCATCGGATTCCGAAACCCGGCTACCTCTGGACCCGTTGGGAGACCGAACCAACATTTACCGATGGCAACGGACGTCTTGCAACGACGATGGCGGTTGCTGTTTTGGACTGTTCAACACTGTGGGTAATCGGTACAAATGAACCGGACCTCGGTGTGGGGCTTGCTCTTGAAAACAAGATGTGGATGACTGGCACCTATGGAGTTCGTTTCTTGCGCGTCCCGCCCATGGATGTCGAAGGGGGCTATCGGGTCGCTACTCGGTATCTTGGGCGAGATGGACGGAAATCATTCACAATGTCTGCTTTGCTCGATCGCGAAGGTACTGTCTATGCAATGGCTGAAGCGATCTCAATCTTGATAGATCTTCCAGAGGGTTATGTCCCTTAATCATCATCAAGAAAGATGGTGTTGTATACAAGGGGTCATCACAAGGGGTCAAGTCTGCTCTTGACTCATTTCAACCAAAAACCCAATCTCTCACCTTTACTGCCGCCTTCTCTTCAGCAGATTCGGGAAAACCGAGTGTACGGTTCGATGAGGGGGAATTCGGGGGACACATAACTTAATTGCTTTTGACACTTCTTGGGGGGATAGGGTATGCGGAAGTGGCACGTTGTGTCCTAGGTTGCCAAACACTTGGCAGCCCCCAGGAAATCCGATAGAGTCATCCCATGTCTCGTCAAGCCCGCTTGGACGTCCCCGGCGCCCTGCACCACATAATGGTTCGCGGGATTAATAGACCCGACAGCAGGAGCGGGCGAAGTCGCGGAGTCCTTTTTGTTTTTGGGCGGTGCACGAGTTGGGAGTTGCTTTGACCGAAAAGAGAAGGTACCGAAAGAGAAGGTACAAAGAGAAGGTACCGGACACCTTTCGGGGGGTAACTGCCTGATTTTCTTGGACCTGATTTTCGATTCTTCTCGAGCGAGAGGCTGGGCAGGAAGATTATAAAGCTAGGCAACGAAGAATTGTTTCCGCGCCTCCACAAATTCAAGGACCTGGAGGTCTAAAGGTGTCCGGTACCTTTTCACGCAACCATCGAGCCAATGAATGGAAGCTGCTATGGGATCGTTTCTTAGTCGGCGTGTGAGAGAGCTCAGTGACCGCAAAGATGTTAAAGGACTCACGAAGATCCTGGCGAAGAATGACGACCGCGAAGATCGAATAGAAGCTGCTGAGGCGCTAGGCGAGATCGGCGGCGACCGTGCCGTTGATGCATTGAGTGACTGCCTTATGAATGACCAAGATGCCCACGTGCGAAGCCGGGCCGCATCGGCTTTGGGAAAGATCGGGGGTAGCCGCGCCATTGATGCTCTCATCAGCCGACTAGACGACTCTTACGACGAGGAGCGTGTCGGAAAACAGGGCTACACAGCCGACGGGGACCGTGCTCCGCAATGTGATGAGACGTACACGGTCCGGGTAGGTCCAGCTCGCGACGCGTTGGTGAGGATTGGGACTCCGGCGGTGGAACCTTTGCTTAAGGCGGCGAGAGACAGCGACAACCCAGCCATTTGGTACTGGGCAGTCCTTACACTTGCGTATATCGCGGTGCGTAACCAGGCGGTTCTTGAACGCGTTGTCGAGTCGCTCGTTGCTCTTTTGAAAGTTGCGCGCGAAGACGTCAGAGAGGCCGTGGCTGAGGCTTTCGAATGGATAGGGCCCACACGGGGCTTTGACCCGCTCATCGGCTTATTGGGAGACAACAGTTGCAGAGTCAGGAGGATTGCCGCCGCAGCGATGGGTCGCTTCTTTCGCCAGCGACACGCATCCGCGGTCCGCTTTTGGGACGCTCTCAAGCAGAGCCAGGCCATCGACTCCTTGCTCCACATGTTGGATAACGATCTCGCGGCTGGAAGAGGCGTCCTTAGTGGGAGGCTTCCGGAGCCACAGGACACTATGGTCAGCTGTCTCGTCCAAGAAAAGGGGGTGGCTCGTCTGCGGAATTACGGTGCGTTGGGCTCTGCTGTGGAAGCGCTAAGTGATTTTGCCGACCCTCGCGCCGTTGATGTGTTGGTTGAATGCATGATGCTTGATTCTGGTGTTGCGCGCGCCTGCGGCTCGGCGCTCAGAAAGATTGGCGCCCCTGCGATAGGAAGCCTTCTCAGGGCACTGCGGAGCGAACATGAGTCCGTAAGGGAAATAGTGGTCGAGGTGCTTGGGGCGATTCGCGATCCGCAAGCTGTGGAACCTTTGATTGCCATGCTTACGGACGAGCGCGCGGGAGTTAGAGCCAGCGCCGCCAAGCTGCTAGGCATGATCGGCGATGCGCGTGCCATTGACGGTCTGATCTTGAGAATGAACGACCAGAACGAGCGGCCGCGAGTGAGAGCCTGGGCTGCGGAGGCGCTTGGCAAGATTGGGGGGAACGCTGCTGCGGCCGCTCTCGCCGCTTTCGCAAAGGAGTCGAAGCAGTCCGTCCGGGAAGCAGTGGTACAGGCCATGCGACTCATTGAATACAAGAGGTCCCAGAACTCGTGACCGGCGACTTTCCCTGGTTCCGCCCACGTCCTTGCCCCTCGATCGCCCCACGATCCTGCTAACCCCTGCATGGGGGATTGGAGAAGGTACCGGACGGTATGCCGTGCATGACATATGAGTTGTCGGTTAAAGTCCGACCATGGGAGTTCGACAGTTCGCCCATGTAGCTGGAGGGAGGTGTGAGGGGTAACCTGAAACACATGGTTCTCTGACAAAGGCCCAGGAAGTGGGCCGAGCAAACCTGCGGGTTGCAGCGGAAGCGAACCCATATGTAGCCTCGAAAACTAAGATGAAGTTGCTGACCCTTTTGTCCGGAGGGGAAAGCTGGTACATCTGTCCTAACGAAAACTGCCGTAACCGACAGATGGACTTCCGGGGAAGCAGGGGCGACACGCATGGGAAGTCATATGGGGTAGCACGGGAGGCCCTTAGGGGTGCTGTGCAGGGCAGCAACGGGTGGATATAAGGAAACGAAGTTCCACTCGGCCCGTAAGGGAATCGGAGTTGCCCATAGTACCGTTTGCATTCCAAGGACAGCAGAACCTTGGGAGAGGGAAGGGGCAATGCTTTCATCATGTTTCTGAAGGAGGGAAGGGAGGAGATTGCCGGTGAGGCTAGGAACTCCAGAGAAGATCCGGGAACTTCAGAGGAAACTATGCCAGAAGGCCAAGCAGGAGTTGCGAAAGCCGCTGGAAGAAGATGATCGGAAAGCCGGATTCGGGAAAACTGAACGTCCGGTTTGATGAGGCGGAGTTGGAAATAGAGCTCTTGGCCACTACGCCAGCTCCCTACTCTACCCTTTCGAAGGGTAACTGCCTGATTTTCTTGGACCTGATTTTCGATTCTTCTCGAGCGAGAGGCTGGGCAGGAAGATTATGAAGCTGTACCCGAAGGTGGGGCAATGCCAGTATCGGACCCTCCTCTGGCCCAGTCTTGATCCCCGGCTGGGCTGTTGCGATCCCCATTGGACCGCGCAATGGGCCATCGGCAGCCCCGCCTTCGTGGCCCGGTGCCTCCTTCCACCCGGAAAACCAAGAATTGTTTCCGCACCTCCACAAATTCAAGGGCTTGGAGGTCCAAAGGTGTCCGGTACCTTTTCACCGTACCTTTTCACCCCCGACTCAACTATCAAAATCAAAACGGCTCACGCATGTCTGAACGACTCTTCACTCGCAACTTTGTTCTGGTGGGTGTGGCCAGCCTGAGCCACCAGACCTCATTCCAGTTGTTGCTGGCCACTATGCCCTTGTACGTCTTGCAGATGGGCGGGCGGGAGACCGAGGTCGGGATGCTAATGGGCATCGTGGCAGCAGCGGCGCTGGCGGTGCGGCCCGCATCTGGCTGGGCAGTGGAGACGTTGGGCCGAAAAAAAACGATGCTCGTGGGGCCGGCCGCCTTCGCCACAGCCTCTGCGGCCTATGCCTTCGCCGGCTCGATCCCCGTATTGCTGGCCTTGCGCACCCTGCACGGCCTGGGCATCGGAACCTTCAATACCGGCGCTCCCACCCTCGTAAGCGATCAGGCCCCTATCTCTCGCCGGGGCGAGGCACTGGGGTACTTCGGGATGTCCCAGACCCTGTCGCAGGCTCTCGGCCCGGCCATCGGCCTATTCATCTTGGAGGCATGGGGCTTCCGCTGGTTGTTCGGCATCTCGGCAGGCATGGCGCTAATCTCATTGGCTCTTTGTTTTCTCTTGAAGGACTACTATGTACCCGGACCTTCCCGACGATTGGCCTGGAATATGTTCGTCAGCGTGAAGGCGCTGAAGCCACTGATACTGGTACTGGGGATGTCCTTTGCCACCGGCAGCATTTTGTCCTTTGTGCCCCTTTACGGCCGGTCTCAAGGCGTGTCTAATCCCGGCTTCTTCTTTACGATTTATGCCATGGTGATGCTGCTCAGCCGTCCGGTATCCGGCAGATTGTCCGACCGGGTCGGCCGGATAGCGGTGGCCGGGCCAGGGATGGTATTCATTAGCGCCGGTCTGGGGCTGTTGGCGTTTTCCGGCCAGTGGTGGTCGCTGGCCTTATCGGCGGCGATATTGGGCGTGGGCCTCGGTGCGGCGATGCCCTCGCTGATGGCGCTAATGATTGATTTAGTGGGGCCGGCTGAGCGGGGTGGGGCTATGAGCACCTTCGGAATCGGGTTGGACGTGGGCATCGGTATTGGGTCGGTGGTGCAGGGGATGGTGGTGGAAGGGTATGGATTCGGTGCTGCCTTCGGCCTAACTGCAGCGTTACCGCTGGTGGCTGTAGCAGTGTATTGGGTAGCAAAAAGGGGGCATGCGTAGGGGCACAAGCGGCTTTGCATACCCTCTATTTTACCTGAAAATTGTTAGGCTTAAAAAGTTGCTATATACAAACCATTTCCGCTAAAATCAGGCTGATTAAATCTTATAAACCCCGCCCTGTGGGCGGGGAACCAATGGCTGGGTTTCCAAAGGGGCGCCGCATCCCTTTGCTTCTGGATTTTTCGATCTCTGGTATTGAGGTGGGTGGAAAAGTTGTCATTGTAATGAGTAACGTATCTTCGGAATTTCGCTGGGCTTTTGTAATTCTCCCTCTGGCCAGAAGCATCTTGAAGACCTTGTGCCGGGAAATCGCCTCCAACTTTTTCATCTCCAGGGAAGGAGCCACCCGGAACATTCCCCTCCCATCCTTTAAATTCCTAAGAGGGAATACGGGGATCCTTAATCCTTGGATTTCACAGATTAGGCAAAAGAGCTAAAAGCCTCTACATACCCATTCTTTCCCTCTTCTCCTGAAGTTCTTGGATGGGAAGGACGAAGACCTTCTCTGGACAAACTTCTACACAACAAAAGCAGCTCAAGCATTTTTCGGGATCGATCCTCGGATGGGGCTCTATGGAAATGGCCCCTGACGGACAAGCCGATAGGCAATCTCCACACCGGTTACACAAGGCCGCGTTACAGAGGGGCCTCACCCTCCCAAGTTCAGCCCACCCCTCCAAATATTTTTCGGTATCCGCGGCAAAGGAAGATTTCTTCCCTGGGGTGTTGGCCGTATAAGTCGAGGGATGAACAAAATCCTCAATCACTTCCATGGCGCCTTCCGTTTGAACATGATCGAGATCGAAATGAACAAGGCCTTTCTTTTCCGCCCGATCGATAAGCTTGATTCCCCGGGGATTTTCGAAATTGATCATCCGGGCACAAACGGCGTCCACGGCGATCCCATTCAGCCCTGCTATGATCCGGCCCACTTCCCGGGGCTTTCCATAGCAGGGTCCCTCTCCTTCCATAGCCAAAACCCCATCCACGATATTCAAATCCGGGATTCTCCAGCTATAAAGATCTACAAAGAATTCCGTCAATCTTTTTACGTGTCCGGAAAGAGCGTGCATTCTGGCCTTGTAATTTGCCGGAATCAATCCAAAAGAGTTCTTCAGGCAGCAGGTCATCCCGGCTAACTCATGGGTCTTCAATTTGGGAACGCTGATGAAAATGTCGGTGTCCGCAAAAAATCTGGAAATGGGAACCGGATAGCCTCCGATCTCAAAAAGCCTGGCATCCTTGCTGATGTTAACCATATAAGGACCACAGGTCTTCTCCATGCCGGTTATCCGGTACAGGGTCTGGACATCAATCCCGTTATCTCCGATCCACGGCCGTCCACCCTTCCTTTGGACCTCTTCGGCGATCGCCCTGACCAAAGCCGGGTGAGTTGTGGCCGCCTTTTCGGGGGGCGAAGATATCACCAGATTCGGCTTGATAAAGACCTTCTTACCTTGAAGGTCCATAGGAAATATCTCGAATATCTCTCGAATGATCTGGCTAAGGTTTTCGTAGGTTGCCTTCCGAATAATAACCTTAGGCATAAGCCCCGGCCCCCTATTCAATTTGATCCACCTTTTTCCCAACCATAAGCCGATTGGGCGGAAATATTCTAAAGAAATAGGATTGTCAAGCCAAATCTTGGAGGACGCAAGATTCTCACTTGACCACCTCTTCTCCTCGTTACACTCACTTTCTAATCAGCATATCTTGCTATTTATGTTGATTCATAAAAATGGGGGACGTAAAAATGAAGGACGTAGTGGAAAATTTACACTTTTCATTTTGGCGGTGTTTTGTAGAAGAAAGCCATGCCTCGCCAAGCCCGGTTAGACGCTCCTGGAACCCTGCACCACGTGATGATTCGGGGGATCGAAGGAAAACTGAATTTTCCAGTCAAATTCCAATATCTACAGCGGATCATCCTATCGGCCAAAGAATTCTTGACTGAATTATTCAGTCAGTTTATACTTCAGGGGATGGCCAGAAAGAAAAGAGATGAAACCGAAGAAATGTTGGTCCGACTATTCGGATCCACGTCGAGACCGCGGATCCTCGGCCTGCTGATAAACCATCCTCAGCAGGCATTTTATCAGCGAGAAATTGTTTATGAAACCGGTCTTTCCCTTCAGGCGGTGCAGAGAGAGCTGAAGAACCTTCTCCATTTGGGGATTCTAAAGAAGCGAGAGACAAAAGCGAAAGTTTATTATCAGATTGATCGGAGTTCCCCATGGTTCAATCCCTTAAAAGAGATCTATGAATATGCACTGTAAGAATCAAATTATTCAACGCCCGAAGCCGCACTTCAAGATCCGTGCTGACAAAAGCGCGGATTTGCTGGCCAAAGCGGCCGTCCACACGATCGCCAATTTCGTTATCAGCGGTTGGACCGCAGGGCCAGTCAGACCACCATCAAGGGAGAGGTTGCCATGATCTGCATGCTGATTGAAGTTCACATCAAGCCGTCGGCACTCGAAGAGTTTTTGAAGATCATCAAGCACGATGCGGTTCACTCGGAGCGCGATGAGCCGGGATGCATGCGCTTCGACGTGCTGCGGGACAACGATGACCCGCTCAAGTTTTACTTCTACGAGGTTTACAAGGACGAGGCCGCGCGGCTGGCCCACCGGGAAATGCCGCACTTCGCCGAGTGGGCGAAATTCGTGAAGCACGGCCTGGACCGCGAGGTCGTGCGGCACGCAACGACGAATTTTCACCCGACAGATGCTGAGTGGCGGTAGATAGCTGGTTCTTGCCGAGGCGGCGGGCGGTCCCCCAGAAGTCATTAGTGACGTCGGCGGGCCTGAAGAGGGTATTTTGAAAAAATCTCGCTGGGAGATTCCCGAGCAATTTCTGCACGGACGCCCCCTCTTTGGGTAATCTTCAAGAAATGGAAGGGTGAGAGTAGCCCAGAAGATGCGTTCTGGCGACCAGCATATATTAAACCCAATTCAAAGCGAGTTGGTACCATCATATCTACGTAGTTTTCCATGAATAGAAGCTGTAACAGCTGCGGGAGACCGGCTAGGGTCTTGAGGTTGGGAAGAGGACGGGAGGGTCATCGATGCGCATTGCTATTCTGGACGATTACTTCGATGCGGCACGCCATTTGGCGGATTGGGGCCAACTGGCGGGACGCGCCGACATCCAGGTGTTCACCGAGCCTCTGGGCGGCGAGGAAAAGGCCGCGAAGAAACTGGCCGATTTCGAGATCATCGTCGGGATGCGCGAACGGACACCCTTCCCTGCCACCTTGATCCGCCGTCTTCCGAAGCTTAAGCTTCTGATCACGACCGGGATGAGAAATCTGTCCTTCGATATGGGAGCGGCGCACTCCCAGGGCGTCATGGTCTGCGGCACGGGCGGCGTAGGCAACCCAACCTCCGAGCTCGCTGTCGGGATGATGATTGCCCTCATGCGCGACATTCATGGGCAGTTCGGCTCCATGCGACAGGGAGGATGGCAGACACGTCCGGGCTACGACCTTGCCGGGAAAACGCTCGGCCTGCTGGGACTGGGCAGGGTGGGAAGCGCGGTAGCGGCCGTTGGCAACGCCTTCAATATGAAGGTCATCGCCTGGAGTCAGAATCTCACGGAGCAGCGGGCGGCTGAATGCCGCGCCCGTCGGGTTGAAAAAGACGAATTGTTTCGCCAGTCCGATGTCCTCTCGATCCACCTCATCCTGAGCGGTCGCACGCGCGGCATTGTGGGCGCCCGAGAATTGAATATGATGAAAACGACCGCTTATCTCGTAAACACCTCGCGCGGCGAGATTGTCGACGAAGCAGCGCTGCTCAAGGTGCTGCAGGAGAAGAGGATCGCCGGCGCCGCCATTGACGTGTATGGCGTGGAGCCCCTGCCGGCGGACCACGCGTTCCGCAAGCTCGACAACGTTTTGCTGACGCCGCACATCGGTTACGTATCTGCGGAGAACCTTGCCAAAATGTATCGGGATGCCATCGAGGATATCGTCGCCTTTCTCGACGGCAAACCGGTGCGGGCCCTGAAGTAGCGTCCGGGGGGAGTAGGAAATGAACTTTAAGTCTTTAAGCCACGTCCCCTTAATACCTAGGTACAATAATCGCGGTTGAGTGCCGCGGGGCAGCAAATCCTTTAGGAGGGAAAAATGAGTGATTTGAATGGGGAAAGAGAGAGGCGACAGTTTTCTGCAACAGAACTAAGAAAGATCTGCCTTGAAGTCGGTGCGGATGATGTTGGTTTGGTAAATATCGATCGGGAGGCGCTGCAGAAAGAACGGGAGGGCATTCTCAAGGTCTATCCCCTTACCCGGAGCATCATCTCCATCATCAAAGTCATGAATCGTGAAAATATTCAAAGCCCCGCCCGATACGTGGCGAATGATGAATACCATAGTGTGGGCGATGAATTTGCAGGGATAGGTCGGGGAATCCTTCGCCGTTTCAACAAGCTGGGCATTCGAGGGGTCGTTCCAACCAAGTCCTGGCCCATGGACTTAAATCGGTGGCCGGGCAAGATCTGGGACATCAGCCACAAAATTTTGGCGATCGAGGCAGGCCTTGGCCAAATGGGAATGAACCGGATTGTCCTCCATCCTAAATATGGCGCCTTCATTCAGCTTAATTCCATTTTAATCGATGCTGAGCTGGACGAATATAGCCGGCCCCTGACCGAGAACCCCTGTATAAAATGTCACCTGTGTGCCGCGGTGTGCCCCACTGGAGCCATTAGCAAAGATGAACCATTTAACTTTTTCGCATGCAGTACGCATTGCTATCGCGATAACATGATCGGCTTTCAAAAATGGATCGAAACGATAATTTCCTCCAAAGATTTTGCCGATTACCGCTCCCGATTTAATGACAGTGAAACGGCGTTTTTATGGCAATCGCTCATGTTTCGGATCAGCTATAGATGCGGCTATTGTGTAGGGGTCTGTCCTGCCGGAGAAGAGCTCCAACCGCTTTATCTGCAAAACAAGGGGGCTCACATCCAGCAGATTCTGAAGCCACTTCAAGACAGGGCTGAACCAGTTTATGTGATATCAGGATCAAAAGCCGAATCCGTAGCCAAGCGAAATCCTAAAAAGCAGGTCAAAAGCGTTTAAAAGAGAAAAATCCAATAGGACCGAATCTGGAACCTACAGAGGGAGGGGGGAATGGGGGGATTTTCTCGGCTTTGGTGAATTTCACCCTTACCAATCCCGCGAAGCGCGGGATTGGTATTAGGTTGGCGCTAAGCGGCTAACTGTCTCTATGGAAAGTTTAGGGGTGGGTGATTCATCGTCTCCTGATTGAAACTTCCCTGGCGTTGGGGCTTGCCCGTACACTTGGCCTTCAGCCACTTGTAGGGAAATAACATGGAAACATTCTTTTGGTATTCCCGGTATGTTTCGCCGAATTCGCGTACCAGCTTCCGCTCTTCCAGGAGGGCCCCGATGACGAAGTAAGAACTGATGACCAAATTGGTCAGGATCGTTGAAAGGCTCAAGTCCCTGGCCCAAACGATCATGATTCCTCCCAGGTACCAGGGATGACGGATCATCCTATGAATGCCCGAAACAACAAATTTGCCATATTCGGACAAAGAACGGTTGGTTCCTCCTCTTTTGATCTGGGCGATCCCCAGAAGCTGGAATAGGCTGTAATTCCTGCCGCCGAGGATGAACAGACCGATACTTGTCGCCAACAGGATGTAAGGAATGATCCCTAAAGGGCCTTCCCATCGGAAAACCGGCTCCTGCCGGATGGAGGCGGTATAGCGGAGAAGAGGAATAAGAGTTGCCAGAGAGAAAGCATTGAAGAAGAGGCGATAGAACCGGAAGCCGTCCCCCAGCTTTCTTTTCATATACTCTGTTACGGGTACGGAGATCAGGGAGCTATGGAGGGTGCACCACACTACCCAACCCAGAACGGCATAGAGATATATCATATTTATTCCCATCGCTTGAGGGGTCTCATGACCCCTCCGGCAAGATTGGTTCTTTTTCCCATAAGACGGAATAACGAGAAAGAAGGTTACAAATCTATGGAGGGCGGAGGAATGATTCCTCCGGGCAGGATTGTTCGAAGGGGTTCGGCAACGTGGCTTTTTCCAACTGCCGGACTCCGGTGCGCCGGGACCGATGAAGAGCGGAGTCCAGGTAGCCAATAAATGGCGGAAAGAACTGGATTTCAGATTTCGCCGGAATGACGGGAAACCCGCATTTTCCTTTTACGGGTTCCTCAAAGTTCGTGAACCAATAAACGTTGTCCCCTGGATGACTGTGCGGGCGGCCACAACGGGCCGCCCCTACAATCTTTTTTTTACTCGGCGATTGAGACAGTCGTTGCGGGATCCCGGGTCGCCTGCCAGCGATTTACACCTTGGCCTCTTCCTCTAGGCGTGATCTTCCCTTGGATCGTATTTCCCGAGACCTGCCCCGCATAGGAGAAGACCCCCTGTTTCCCCTGCACCGGCCGCTCTACCCCAAAAAGGATTTTGTTCCCGCTCAAAGAGCAGTCCACGATGGGGTAGGCCTCGGCCCCGATCGTCATAGAGCCCTTCACCCGCTGGAATTTTTGGGTGAGGGAAAGGGAGGTGCGCCGTCCATCCGGTTCATCCCACCGCCAGGTGCCGGTCGCATTGGCGGGGACCACGAAAAAGTGAAGATCATGTCCTTCAACCCTCCTGGTTGCGTCATCCTCCCAGTCACCCATCGTGTGGCTGTGGGAGACGATCCGGGTACCTGGCTTCAGCTCCTTTAGGAGCTTCGGGCGCAGTTTCAGGTTGACTTCCGGATAGAGGTAGAGCATGACCACAGTCGCCTTGGTGATGTCGGTATCGAAAAGGTTCTGCTCGTAAAAACGAACTAGGTGAGTGACCCCCGCGGATTTCGCGTTTTCCCTGCTTTCTTTGATGCGCTCCGGGTCGAGGTCGACCCCGACCCCCCTCGCCCCCCTCTCCTTCGCGGCTAAGATTACGATCCGCCCGTCCCCGCAACCCAGGTCATAGACCAGATCCTCCGAGGTCACCCCGGTCATGTTCAGCATCTCTCTGGCGATGCCATAGCTTGTCGGTTCGTAAGGCACGTCGAGCGCGGTTTTTTTCGGGGTCTCTGGCGACGGATTGGAGAGCGCGCATCCCCCAAGCACCGTACTCAACAGGATGGCCATAAGAAGATTCATGAGCGTTCTTCCTCTTGCCTACGAGCGGCCCAGGATCAAATAATCTTTTCTTTCTCCAGTTGCTTCATTTCTTCCCTGGAGAAGCCCAGCAGGCCCATGTAGATTTCTTCGTTATGCTGGCCCAGCATAGGGGCCGGCCCGGGATATTCGGCGGGAAGCTCGGAAAAACGGAGGGGAAACCCGGCGGCCTTCACACCGGTATTGACGCCCAGGGGATGCATCAACTCCTGGATCATTCCCCGGGATTTCAGCTGTGGGTCCTCCAGCACCTCTTTGGCTTCCAGGACCGGGTCACAGGGAATTTTTTTCTCCCTCAAGATTCTCATGGCTTCTTGGCTGCTCAAATTTTTGCTCCATTCCGTAACCATAGTCTCCACTTGCGCCGCGTTTTCCAGCCGATCTTCAAGATTCTTGAATCGAGGGTCCTTTAGACAGTCTTCTCTTTGAATCGCTCCCAAAAATATCTTCCATTGGTCGTTCGTGTACGCACATATGGCGATGTTTCCATCCTTCGTCGGAAAGGTGCTCCAGGGGACCGCCCGGGGATTCTTGTTGCCCTGCCGGGTGGGGATTCCCCTGGCAACGAGAATGTCCAAAGCCTCGTCCATGATCATGGAGAAGCCGCAATCCTGCATGGATATATCGATCCTTTCCCCGTGACCCGTCTTTTCCCGCGAGAGCAGTGCGGCCATGACCCCGGATAGCCCGTACAGGGCCGGGATCAGGTCGCCAATCCATGGCCCGCAGCGAAGGGGGGGGCCATCCGGGAGCCCCGTTACCGCCATAATGCCGCTGGTTGCCTGGATGGTGAGGTCAAAAGCGCTCAGGTCCCGGTAAGGGCCGCTCTGCCCATAGCCGGCGATGGAACAGAAAATGATTTTCGGGTTGATCGCCTTCAGGGCAGGATAATCAAAACCGAAACTCTCCATGGTCCCCGGCGCAAAATTCTCCAGAACCACATCGCCCCTGGCGACCAGCATTCGAAAAATCTCTCTCCCCCGCTCCCTTTTCATATCCAGGGTGATGCCTTTCTTGCCCCGGTTCCGCTTCAAATTAATGAGCGAGATGTCCTCGGGGCCCTTTTTCCCGAACCCCACTCCCCCGGGTCCGGCAAAGGGCACGCTCGCCCGGGTGGGGTCCCCGCTCCCGGGCCGTTCGATTTTGATCACCTCCGCCCCCAGGGCGGCCAGCTGCATGCTGAGAAAAGGGCCCGCCAGCCAGGCGGTCAAATCGATCACCCGGACACCCTCGAGATGTTTCTTCACGGTCGCTTCCAAGGATTTTCCTCCTCCGGCCTCCTGGTTTTGGATACTCTCATGCCATGTTCAGCTCTTTTATAGCATGAATAACCTAGAAGAGAAAACCTTTACCGCCAAATTGCGGAATGCCGATTGGAGAATGCGGATTGCATAAGAAAATCAAAAAAATCGGAAATCCCCAATCCGCAATCCGAAGTAACTAAGCCGATGCTTTTTCCGTGCAATCCCGCCAATGGTGGGATTTCCGGGCCGCAAGTTTGCTTTTCCACAAGAAAGAGAATCGCAAAAGTGAAGGGGACCAGGTTTTCGCAATCTCTTGCGAAATCCCCTGGAGTTTGATAAAAGAGATCATTACCCCCAACCCGGCATAGCCGGAACCAAACAGGGTGTTGTAGGGGCGGCCCTATGTGGCCGCCCGAAGGATGGGCAACCACGCAGGGTTGCCCCTACAATTAGCGACCATTTTGGCGTCAATTTAACAGGTAAGCGCCCAAGAAATCAAATCCTTACATAAGGAGTCAAACATGGACGTGCGTATCGTCGTCTGCGGCCTGGGAAGGGTCGGGCAGGCATTTGTCAACCTGCTGATCCAGAAAAGCAAAGATTTACAGAAGCGGTATGATTTGAACCTCAAGGTGGTGGCTGCGGTGGATATCGGGGGGGCGGCGCTTTCGCCGACCGGCCTTCCCCTGGAGGGCTTGATGACCCATTTGAAGAAAGGTGGAAAAGTCGAAGATATGCCCGGTTTCGGGAAGAAGGGGCTCTCGGGGAAGGATGCTCTCTCCTCCATTCCGGCGGATTTGCTCGTGGAGACCACCCCTACCAATATTAAAGACGGAGAGCCGGGAATGACCCACCTTCAAACAGCCCTGGCCCACGGGAAGCACGTGGTGACCGCCGCCAAGGGGCCCCTGGTCCTCCGCTATAAGGAGCTCAAAGACCTGGCCGACAAGTCCAAAGTGAAACTGAGGATCAGCGCGGCCACGGCCGCCGCCCTGCCCACCCTGGACGTGGGCCTTACCTGTCTGGCTGGAACCGAGGTTTTGAACGCCGAGGGGATCCTCAACGGGACCACCAACTACATCCTGACCCGGATGTATGAAGAAGGAACGCCGTACCAGGATGCCCTGGCCGAGGCCCAGAAGATGGGCGTGGCCGAGCCCGACCCGTCGCTGGACGTGGAGGGAAGGGATACGGCCAACAAGATCCTCCTGATTGCCAACGAAGTCCTGCAGGCCGGCCTTTCCTTGAAGGATATTCCGGTCGAAGGGATCACCCGGGTCACCCCGGAGGATATTCAAAAGGCCAAGCGGGAAGGCAAGGTGATCAAGCTGATCGGCAAGGCGGAAAAGAAGAACGGGAAGGTGGTGGCCTCGGTCGCCCCGATGGCTCTACCCCTGGATCATCCATTGGCCACCGTCCGGGGGACCGAGAAGGCCATCTCCTACCTCACGGACACCATGGACCGGGTCACCGTCTCCGGCGGAAAATCCAACCCCGTGGGAGCCGCGGCCGCCGTCCTGAAGGACATCATCCGGATTTATGAAAAATGAAGATAAATGGAGTCGTAAAAAGCCCAAAATACCCCCTCTCCCTCGACGGGAGAGGGTTGGCGTGAGGGTGAAGAATCGAGAAATTTAGGCGATTTATAAATCCCCCTCCCCTTCATCCCCTCCCGCCGGGGGAGGGGAATTTTTACTTTTTGCGAGACCATCAAGATGGGGATTCCAAAGAAGGAAACGTTGGCGATCATCAGAACTCGTTAAATCCTTCCCTTGCGGGGAAAAGGAAGCAGGGTTAAAATAAGACAATTCCATATTCCCTCTGTCCGATAGGAGGAACCGTGAAAAAGAAGAAAAGCATCCAGGACTTTTACGCCATGAAGGAGAAAGGCGAGCAGATCACCTATATCACCAGCTATGATTATCCCACCGCGACCTTCGCCGAGAGGGCCGGGATCGACATGATCCTGGTGGGGGATTCCCTGGGTATGTGCGTGTACGGGTATGAAGGAACCATGCCCGTGACCATGGACCAGATGATCTGGCACACGGAAGCGGTCCGCCGCGGCGCGCCCAACACCTTCATCATCGGGGATATGCCCTTTCTCTCCTACCAGACGACCGACGGGGCGGCGGTGGAGAATGCCGGGCGGTTCTACAAGGAAGCTCGAGTGGATTGCATCAAGCTGGAGGGCGGCGTGCGGGTGGCCAGCCGGATCAAAGCCATCGTGGAAGCGGGCATGCTGGTCATGGGGCACATCGGGCTGACCCCCCAGAGCTCATCCCAGCTGGGCGGGTTCAAGGCCCAGGGACGCACCCTGGACAGCGCCAAGGCCCAGGTGGAAGACGCCCTGGCCGTCCAGGAAGCGGGCGCCGGCATGATTCTTCTGGAAGCCATTCCCCCCGAGGTCTCCGGGTACATCCGCGACACCCTCACGATCCCAGTTCTGAGCATCGGCGCCGGTCCCTACTGCGACGGGCAGCTGCTCATCGTGAGCGACATGCTGGGGGTTTTTGAGGCTTTTACCCCCAAGTTCGTCAAGCGATATGCAGAGGTGGCCAAGATCTGCACGGAAGCGCTGACGAATTACGTGGAGGACGTGAGGGCGAAGAAATTCCCCGAGCCCAAGCACATCTACCCCATGATCCCGGAGGAGCTGGCCAAGTTCAAGGATTGGACGGCGAGCCAGAAGAAGGGAAAGAAATAAGGTTGAGGCTGAGGCCAAGGTTGAGGTTAAGGCTGAGGCTAAGGTCGAGGTTGAGGCTGAAGGAAAGAATGAGGCGAAAAGAGGAAGAGTCGAAAAAGCGAGAGGAACGACTCACATATTGATAATAATGGAGGAGGATTTGACCAATGGCCAAGACTGCAAAGAAAGCAAAAAAAGCAAAGAAAGGTAAGAAAGCCAAGGCGGTAAAGACTCCAAGGGCGGCTAAGACTCTTAAGACTCGCCAAACTTCTAAAACTCTTCAAACCCGCAAGCCGCCCAAACGCCCCGCGGGAACCCCCTGGAAGACGGACAAGTGGTTCGTCAGCCCCTGGAACTACGAGCCGGAAGTCATGAAGCAGTTCAAATTTCCCCCGGCCAAGGACATCAAGATCCACGACATTACCCTGCGGGACGGGGAACAGCAGGCGGGCATTGCCTACAGCCTGGAGGATAAGCTTAGAATCGCCAGGGCCCTGGCCGAAGCCGGGGTGCACCGGATCGAGACGGGGATGCCCGCGGTGTCGAAGGTCGATGAAGCAGCCATCAAGGAGATCGTCCAGGCAAATTTTGGCCCGGACATATTCGCCTTTTCCCGGTGCATGGTCTCGGATGTGAAACTGGCCAAGGAGTGCGGGGTCAAAGGGGTGGTGGTGGAGATCCCCTCCAGCGAACACATTATCAAACACGCTTACGGGTGGGAGCTGCAGAAGGCCATCGACCTGTCCATCGAGGCCACCCTGCTCTGCAAAGAATTGGGGCTTTACACGGTCTGGTTCCCCATCGATGCCTCGCGGGCGGACTTGAACTGGTTTTTGGACCTGATTGAAGAGATTTCCACCAAGGGGCATATGGACGCCCTGGCCGTGGTGGATACCTTTGGAGGAATTTCCCCCCATGCCGTCCCCTACCTGATCAAAAAAATCCGGGAACGGGTGAAGAAACCCTTGGAACCCCATTTTCATGATGACTTCGGGATGGGAGTGGCCAATACCCTCATGGCTCTGGCCTGCGGTTGCACCGTGGCCCACACCACGGTTACCGGCATCGGGGAGAGGGCGGGCAACGCGGCCATGGAGGAGCTGGTCCTGGCGCTCCTGACCATGTACGGGATCGACATCGGGATCAAAACGGAAAAGTTCTATTCCCTCTCCAAGCTGGTGCGCGAGCTCTCCTGCACCACGATTCCCTCCAACCGGCCCATCGTGGGGGAGACCCTGCTGAGCGTGGAATCGGGGATCGTGGCCAGCTGGGTCCGGCGCTGCCGGGCGGAGAACCCTCTGGAGCTGGGCCCCTTTGTTCCTTCCCTGGTGGGCCAGAGGCCGATCGAGATCGTCATGGGAAAGAGCAGCGGGATCGATTCCGTGGCCGATTGGCTGGAGAGGATGAACGCCGATGCCTCCCTGGAGCAGCGGGAGGCGATCGTGCTGAAGGTGAAAGAGGCTTCCATTCAAAAGAAGGGACTGCTCACCGAGGAGGAGTTCAGGAAAATCTACGACAGCGTGGCCCACGGGTAGACCGAAGTTCAAGACCTAAGGATCCCCAACCGGGAAAAGGCATGGTGCCGAACGAAGAGGGTGTCTTTTCCGTTCAAAATCGGATCGATCAGGGGAGGGGCGCGGCAGGGATGGAAGAACGTTTTGACTCAGAGATGGGGAGTTATGATCGGCGGGTAGTCAAGCGCAAGCCGTTTGATTAACTTTAAGAAAGGAGTTGAATATGGCAAAGACACGACGTGATTTTTTGAAGACAGCGGGGGCCGCCGCAATCGGGGCTGGGGCGGTCCTGACGGGAAGCCGGAAAGTTCATGCCCAGGCGGCTCCCCAGTTCAAATGGAAGGCCCAGTGCCTCTGGAGCCCGGCGGAGACTTCTTACAAGGCTTTCGATGCGTTCTGCAAACGGATCAAGGTCATAACCAACGACCGGCTGGAGATCACCCCCTTCCCCTCCGGCTCGATCGTGCCCAACATCGATTGCGCGGATGCGGTCAAGAATAATGTCATGCAGGCGGCGCACCAGGCGGTGGTTTATTACAGCGGCAAAATCCCGGCCCTGGCGCCCCTCGGGGATTTGGTGTATGCCTGGGACCATCCCTGGGAGGCCGACCTTTACTTCCACTATGGGGGAGGGTTTGAACTCTTAAGCGAGCTATACAAGAAGCTCGGCATGCATCTGGTAGGGGTCATGTGGTGGGGGCTCGAGTCCTACCCGTCCAAGAAACCCCTCCGCCGGCTGGAAGACTTCAAAGGGCTGAAAATCAGGGTCCCTCAGGGGATGGAGTCAGACGTTCTCACCCGCATTGGAGCCTCGGTGGTCGTATTGCCCGGCACCGAGATTTACTCGGCCCTGGACAAGGGGGTGGTAGATGCGACCAACTGGTCGGTGCCATCGGATAATGACCGGCTGGGCTTTCACAAGGTAGCTCCCTACTTTACGTACCCGGGATTCCACTCCATGCCCACGGGCGATTTCGTGGTCAATCCGAGGGAATGGGAGAAGCTTCCCGCAGATATCAAAGCCATGCTTCCCACCGCCTGCCGCCAGTGGGCTTGGGAGGTGATCCATCGTCTTTCCCTCGAAGATCTGAAGGTGTTCCACGAGGCCAAAGCCAAAGGCATCACTCCCATAAGCTGGAGTTCGGAAGAGAAGGCCAGAATGCGGGCCGAAGCCATGAAGGTCTGGGCCGAGTGGAAGAAAAAGAGTGAAGATACCCGAAAAGTGATTGATTCCATGGAGGCCTTTCTCCGAAATCTAGGCAAGATCAAATAGGGACTGAGGAGCGCAGCAGGGGAGGGAGAACTTACGTTTTCCCTCCCCTGCTTATAAGAGAAAAGGGATGAAAAAGATTCTGGCCCTCGTGGACGGGAGCAGTACCTGGACGGGCAAAGCGGTCAGTATCCTGGGTTTGTTCGTGGCCGTGGTCATCGCCTACGAGATCCTGATGCGAACGTTTTTTTCGCGGCCGACGGTCTGGGCTTCGGAGAGCACGGTCTTCGGCTGCGGGCTGATCTACCTTTGGGGCGGGGCCTGGGCGCTGCAAGAGGACAAACACGTCCGCATCGATATGCTCTACAATAAACTCTCTCCCAAAAGACAAGCCCTGGTTGACTGCTTTACCTATCTCTTTTTCAGCCTGTATATCCTGGTGATGCTAAAGGCGACCTGGATATACATGGCCGAGTCCGTTCAGATGCGGGAGTCCACCACCTCGGCTTGGGACCCTCCCATCTATCCGATGAAGATCGCGATGACCCTCTCGCTGATTCTTCTCTTCCTTCAGGGCACGGCCCGGATGATCCGCAACGTGTATTTTCTCATGAAGGGGAAACCCTTATGAGTATCGAGCTGATCAGCATCCTTATCGTCGTGGCCATGCTGGTCCTGATGGCTCTCGGCCTGCCCCTGGCCTGGTCCATCGGGGCCGTGGCCGTAGCCCTGACTCTGTATTTGTTCGAGCCCGGGGTGCTGATGATGTTGGTCGCCCGGGTATTCGACATGAGCCTGAACTACACCCTGATGGCCGTGCCGCTGTTCGTGCTGATGGCCGGCATCCTGCAGCGGTCCGGCGTGGCCGAAGACTTATTCGACGCCGTGCATGTATGGGCCGGAGGCCTGCGGGGGGGGCTGGCGATCGGCACGATCATCGCCAATGCGATCATGGCTTCCATGGTGGGAATCATCGGGGCCGAAATTGTTACTTTTGGGTTGATTGCTCTCCCGCAAATGCTGGCCCGAAAATACGACGATAAACTGGCTTTAGGGAGCATCGCCGCCGGGGGCGGCCTGGCGACATTGATTCCCCCCAGCGTGGTCTTTATCGTTTATGGAATGGTGGCCGGGTGCTCGGTCGGGGAGCTGTTTCTGGGCGGCGTGCTTCCGGGCCTGATCCTGGCAGCCCTGTTCATCGGCTATGTGGTTTGGCACTGCTGGAGGAATCCCGAAGCGGCTCCGATCGCTGCCGCCGAGGAAAGAAGCATCCCCTGGAGAAAGAAGCTGGCCATGCAGAAAAACCTGGCCGCGCCGGTGGGTTTAGCCACCGGGGTCCTGGGCTCGATGTACATGGGAATCGCCACCCCTTCCGAAGCAGCGGGGGTAGGGGTCCTGGGGGCCATGGGTGCGGCGCTTCTCAACCGCCGGTTCAACTGGCCCATGCTTCGCGACTCGCTCTATGAAATGGTAAAGATCAGCGCCATGCTCTCCTGGCTCTTTTTCGCGGCCCAGACGATCATCGGTGCCTATACCCTGGCCGGCGGCACCGCCTTCGTGCAGAATTCCTTGAAGGCCATGGATTTGGGGCCCTGGGGCACGATCGTCTTCATGCAGATCATCTGGATTTTCTTGGGCTGCTTCATCGATTGGATCGGAATCCTTTTCTTAACCGTGCCGTTATTCCTTCCCATTGTCCTCGGCATGGGGTTCGATAATGTCTGGTTTGGGGTGGTCTTTTGCATGAATATGCACATCGGCTACCTCAGTCCGCCCTTCGCCCCCTCTGCCTTCTACATGAAAAGCGTTTCCCCCCCCCATGTAACCATGACCCAGATTTATATGGCTACGCTGCCCTATCTGTGGTTGACCGTTGTGGCCACCGTCTTGGTGACGGCCTGGCCCGGGTTGTCACTCTGGCTGCCCCAGCTTCTGCTCAGGCACTGAGAGGGTGACCATCCGGGGAAAGGAGCCTCCGTGAGTTACCAACCCAACTTCGACCGAATAAGAAAAACCATGGGCCACGAAGAGCCGGACCGGGTTCCGCTGATCGAAGCCCTGGTTTCCTACGAAATCCAGTCCGCTTTCCTGGGAAGGAAAGTGGAGAGCGGCGACCTCAAATCCCAGGTGGAGTTCTGGAGCAGGGCCGGTTATGATTCCATCCCCTTGACCGTGGGGATGATGAACCCGGGGGAAGTCACCAAGGAGTCGAGCATCTACCGGGTGGTCCAGAAGACGCTGCGCCAGGAAGGGGAGGAGACCGTTCCGTGGAACATCGAGGAGAACGGGGTGATCACCTATCCGGAGGATTTTGACCGCTTCCCCTGGGAAGATGCCGCCAGGCTGGACTTCGGCAGATTCTATGAAGTCCAACCGTTCCTGCCCCCGGGGATGAAGATCCTGGCCTGCTCGGGCAAAGTCTTCACCGTTACCTGGATGCTGATGGGGTTCCAAAACTTCTGTATCAGTTTACACATGCAGGAAAATCTGGTCTCCCGGGTCTTCCAGCGAGTGGGAGAGATCCAGCTGGCGGGAGCCAAGGAGCTGTCAAAAATTCCCAACGTGGGAGCCCTCTGGGTGGTGGATGATTTGTCCTACGGCTCGGGTCCCATGATCGACCCCCGATTTTTCCGCAAGTACGTCTTCCCCTGGTATGAAGAGCTGGCCGCGGTGGCCAAGAAGCAGGGGATGCTCTTTTTCTTTCATTCCGACGGGAATATCTGGCCCATCCTGGATGATCTCATCGCCATCGGATTCGACGCCATCCATCCCATCGACCCCACGGCCATGAACATCCGGGAGGTGAAGGAAAAAGTGGGCCGGAAGCTGGCCATCATGGGCAACATCCACACCGACCTCCTGGCGCGGGGCACGCCGGAGGAAGTGCGCGACCTGACGAAAAAAACCATACGGGAAGTCGCCCCCGGGGGCGGATTTGCGCTGGGATCGGGTAATTCCGTCCCGGAGTGGGCCCGTTTTGAGAACTACCAGGCCATGCGAGAAACGGCCTTGACTTATGGGACCTATCCGATTAAGGTTTAAGAATTCTTGAAAAAAGGTACCCCTTTAGCTCTTTGAAAAAGGTAACTTTTACCCCCTGAAAAGATCTCCCCGAAATCCCCCCTGCCCCCCTTTGCAAAGGGGGGTTAAGGGGGATTTCAGCGATTGGTATCTCAATCGATATGGCTTCGATATGATTTTCAAGCCGCTAAATTGATACGAAAAAAGATGTATTCGGAAATCAATCGGATTTTTAAATCGGGTACCGAAAGGGAAAAGGAGGAGGAGAATGGTCGATTCAGCGAAATTCTATGAAGCCCTGTCCAAGGGAAGCATGGATGAGGTGAAGGATTTAACCCAGAAGGCCCTGAAGGCCGGGGATTCGGCCGACAAGATCTTGAAAGAAGGGCTGATCATAGCCATGGACCGGATCGGGGTGCTGTTCAAGAACAATGAGATTTACATTCCCGAAGTGCTCATCGCCGCCCGGGCCATGCATGCCGGACTGGCGGTCTTGAAACCCATTCTGGCCAAATCCAACACCCCCTCCGCAGCCAAGATCGTGATCGGGACGGTCAAGGGCGACCTCCATGACATCGGGAAGAACCTGGTGGGGATGATGCTGGAGGGGGCCGGATTTGAGGTGGTGGACATGGGCATCGACGTCCCGGCGGAAAAATTCGTGCAGGCGGCCAAGGAGAATGGAGCCAAGGTCATCGGCATGTCGGCTCTCCTTACCACGACGATGATGCAGATGAAATCCACGGTGGAGATGCTGGCGAAGGCGGGCCTCAAAGGGGTGAAGATCGTCGTGGGAGGAGCGCCGGTGACCGCCGAGTTCGCCAAGCAGATCGGCGCCGACGGTTACGCCCCCGATGCGGCCTCGGCCGTAGGCAAAGTGAAAGAGCTCCTGGGAATGAGGTAGAGCCCACTCGCCCTTTGAATCTTTCCGAATACTCTTTTTGTCATTCCTTGGCGAAAAATTGCCGGAGAGGATTTTGGTCATGACCCCCAAGGAGCGCATGCTCAGGGCAGCCCGGGGCGAATGGGCGGACTGGCTCCCCTGGGCTCCCCGGATCGACCTCTGGCACAACTCCAATTCCATGCGGGGGGCGCTGCCGTCCAGGTACCGCCGCGACGCAACTCTTGACCAGATCGCCGACGACCTGGGCGGGGGGCATCACAAGATCGTCCCCGAATTCCTGAAGGTGAGAACCCCGGAGGACAACATCGACCGGGGCCTGGGCGTGTATCGTCTCTGGGGGATGGCCTACCGGCCGGAACTGGCGGGAGTGGACCGGGAGGTGAAAAGAGAGGGCGATTTCACTTTCGTAACCTACCATACCCCGGTGGGGTCGGTCTCCTGCAAAATCCTTTACAGCGACGAAATGAAAAGGGCCGGGGCTTCGATTACCTGGATCGCCGAACCGGTGATCAAGGAGGCGAAAGACTACCGGACCGTGGGCTACATCTTCCAGAACCTAAGAATCCATCCGGATTACGGGAATTACCTCGAGTACCAGAAGCAGGTGGGAGACAAGGGGTTTGCGGCGGCCTTTGCCAACCTCTCGGCCAGCCCCATGCACCACATCATGAAAGAGTTTCATGACCCCACGAAATTTTACCTGGAGATGTACGACCACCCGAAGGAGATGGAAGGGCTCTGCGCGGACCTGGAGCCCTACTTCGACCAGATCTTCCGGGTCCTCGCCGACTCGCCGGCCGAGGTCGTCTTTTCCGGCGCCAACTACGACGAGATGATCACCTACCCGCCATTTTTCAAGAAGTACATCATGCCTTACCTCCAAAAGCTCGCCGATTTGCTCCATCCTCGGGGCAAACTCCTGCTCTGCCATTGCGACGGGGAAAACCAGGGATTGATGGATCTAATCGCCGAAAGCGGGATGGACATCGCCGAGGCCGTCTGTCCCCGGCCCATGACCAGGGTTACGGTCAGCGAGGTGAAGAAGGCTTTCCGGGGGAAAGTGACCATTTTCGGGGGAGTCCCGTCCGTGGCCCTCCTGGAAGAGAGCATGCCCGACGGGCAGTTTGAGGCCTTCATGAAGAATTTATTCCGGGAGATCGCCCCCGGGGACCGGTTCATTTTAGGGGTGAGTGATACGACGCCCCCCGACGCCAAGTTCGAGAGGCTGCTTAGGATAACGGAGATGGTGAATGAGTGGGGCCGGTTGCCGATGAATTCCTAAAAGAAAGGGGAGATTTATGGCGGGGATAAGGAAATGTTCGATGGGAAAGAAACTGATCATCCGGGGAAAGCTGGATCAAGCGGATTTGGACCTGCTCCGGAAAGAGCTTTCTCCCCGCGGGCTTTACCTCCAGGTGGTCATCGACAACCCCGGGGAAGCGCCCCGGTTTCGCAGTTTTTTCCAGCCCTGGAACTGAACAGGAGATCGCCATGTCCGACGTATTCCGCTACTTCTTTGAACCGCGCAGCGTGGCGGTCATCGGTGCTTCGAAAACCCCGGGAAAGGCCGGGCACGAAATTCTGGTGAACATGCTGGCCAACGGATACCAAGGGAAAATTTTCCCCATTAACCCCGGTGGGGAAGAAATTCTGGGGTATCCATCCTACCGGTCGGTGAAGGAAATCCCAGAGCCGATCGACCTGGCGGTTTTCATCGTGCCCGCGGAAAAGACGCTGGAGCCTCTCAAGGAGTGCGCCGAGAAAAAGGTCCCGGCGGTGGTCATTGCCTCCGGGGGGTATGCGGAAGTGGATCAACAGGGGGCCAACCTCCAGGAAGAAATCCTGAAGGTGGCCCGGTCGGCCGGGATGAGGATCATCGGCCCCAACACCAGCGGCCTGACCAGCACCCCCGCCAACCTGACCACCACCTTTTTCCCCCTGGGAAAGGTACGGCGGGGGCCCATCAGCTACATCGCCCAGACGGGGAATTTCGCCACCCATACCATGCAGTGGATCAACACGGCGGAGAATTTTGGCGTGGCCCGGGTCGCCGGATTGGGGAATAAAATCGACATCGAGGATTCGGAAGTCCTGGAATACCTGGGAGAGGATCCGGAGACCAAGGCCGTCTTGATGTACGTGGAAGGGTTCCGCGAGCCCCGCCGTTTCCTGGAGGTGGCCAAAAAGGTCACCCGCAAAAAGCCGGTTATCATTCTCAAAGGAGGACGGACGAAAGCGGGGGCGGAGAGGGCCTTTTCCCACACCGCCTCCCTGGCCGGGAACGATTCCCTTCTGGACGGGGCTTTCCGGCAGGCGGGGATCGCCCGGGTGAGGCGGTACGCCGACCTGATCAACGTTGCCAAAGGAATCGCCTTCCAGTCCCTTCCCCCGGGAAGAAGGGTGTCGTCGCTCGCCCCTTCGGGTGCCCTGGGGGTCGTGGTGGCGGATGCCTGCGAATCCGCGGGCCTTAAGATCGCCCGCCACTCGGAATCCAGCCTGAAAAAACTCCGGGAGATCAGCGCCTCCTGGGTGACCATCTCCAACCCGGTGGACATGTCGGCCATCACCCCGATCCTGGGGCCGGTGGAGGGGTACCGCAAAGTCATGGAGATTCTCCTCGAGGACGAGGGAGCGGACGTGATCGTCCCCATTCTTCTCGCTTCTCCCCGGACTCCGGCGGAAGCCTACCGGTTCCTTCCCGAACTTTCCGCGAAATACCCCCCTAAGCCTATTTACGTGAGTTTTACCGGGGATCGCCCCGCCTACGCCCAGGCGAGGACCTACCTGGAAGAACGCTCCATTCCCGTCTTCTCTCCCCTGGAGGATATTTTTGAGGTGCTTCCGATCCTTTGCCGTTGCCGGGAATTTATCTCCCCTTCCTCTCTCCCGGGATGAGACCCTTCAATCGGCAATCGGCCATCCGAAATCTGAAATCGCCGAACCCCGTGCATTTCCCCGATTCCCCTATCTGTCCTTGCAGAGAAGAAGCGCCGGGAGTTGGGCGTTTGCTGTACCATTCCTACCAACATGTTGGTAGGAAAAAAACCCGGGCATTCGCGATAAATCCCCCCTAGCCCCCCTTTTGCAAAGGGGGGTCGGGGGGGATTTCTGGCTTTTCCCTGCCCGCAGAGGGCCGCTTTTCCCGCGCACCGTCTCGGGAGAAAGCTAGATTCTATTGAAAATAACGGGGGAGGAATTTATACTAGACTCAAGGAATGGCGATGCCGCCAGCCCGTTCGACCTCGCCCTCCGGGACGGGGACTGAAAAGGAAAAGGAGGATTTTCCATGCCGGAATTTAATCCTTTCAAGATTGCTCAGGCACAACTGGATGCGGCCGCGGCCCGACTGGGCCTGGACCCGGCGACGCACGAGCTGCTCCGCTGGCCTCAGGTAGAGTTCAAATTCACTCTGCCAGTGGAAATGGACGACGGAAAGATCCGGATTTTCCACGGGTACCGGGTGCAGTACAACTCGGCCCGGGGACCGACAAAGGGCGGCCTCCGGTGGCATCCGGAAGAGACCATCGACACGGTGCGGGCCCTGGCCGCCTGGATGACCTGGAAGACCGCGGTGGTGGACATTCCCCTCGGGGGAGGGAAAGGGGGAGTCACCTGCAACCCCAAAGAGATGTCCGAGCGGGAAAAACAGCGCCTGGCGCGGGCCTACATGAGGGCGGTGGCGCGCATTCTATCGGTGGCCAAAGACGTCCCCGCCCCCGACGTCTACACCACCCCCCAGATCATGGCCTGGATGATGGATGAATATGAAGTCCTGGTGGGAGAGCACCATCCAGGGGTCATCACCGGGAAGCCCATCCCCTTGGGAGGCTCGGAAGGACGGGAAGATGCCACCGCCCGCGGAGGGGTTTATGCTCTCCGGGAAGCGGGCCGGGTGCTGGGGATCGACCTCAAGGACAAGACCATGGCCATCCAGGGATTCGGCAACGCGGGCCAGTTCGCCGCCCTCCTGGCCCATGAGATTATGGGGTTGAAACTCGTGGCCGCCTCGGATTCCAAGGGGGGAATCTACAACCCCAAGGGACTGGACCCCAAGCAGGTGGTCGATTACAAGCTGAAAAAGGGAAGCCTTCAGGGATTTCCGGGAGCGGAGGCCGTCACCAATGAGCAACTGCTGGAATTGGACGTGACCGTTCTCTTCCCCTCAGCCCTGGAAAACGTGATCACCGAATCCAATGCCCCCAAAATCAAGTGCCGGATCTCCTGCGAACTGGCCAACGGACCGACCACCCCGGAAGCCGATGAAATCCTCCACGCCAACGGCGTCTTCGTCATCCCCGACTTTCTGGCCAACGCCGGCGGGGTAACCGTCTCGTACTTCGAGCAGGTCCAGAACACCTACAATTTCTACTGGCCCCTGGACGAGGTCCACCGGCGCCTGGATGAAAAAATGACCCGGGCCTTCCACGGAGTCTACCAGATGTATCAGCGCGAGAAAGTCAACATGCGCCAGGCCGCCTACCTGGTATCCGTCGCGAGGGTGGCGGAAGCCTGCAAGCTCCGGGGGTGGGTGTAAAAAAGAAATTCCCAGCACCAAATTCCACAACGAAGAAGACCGATGACCGCCGACCGACGACCGGGGGCCGACCAAGGGAAGCTCTTCATGCGGCGGTCGGCTGTCTTCGGTCGGCGGTCTGAATAGAGTGATTTTATGGACAACAACTGGGACATCTTCAAAATCTACCGCCTGATCCGGAAGAAAAACCAGTATCCCCATCTGGTGGGGCTGATGGACATCACCTTCATGGAGATCCTGGAGCAGAGGGGAATCATCAGCCGGGAGGTGCTTTACCAGAAAGCCCTGGACCATCTGAAGTCCGACGGCGTGCCCGACACGGAAGAAAACCGGCAGGATTACGTGGAAGCCCTGACCGATGCCTATTTTGCCAATTCCTTCGGCCCGGTGGAAATCGAGAGCTACATCAACCTGGCCCGGAAGAGGGACCGGGCCCAGACGCTCAGCATGGTAGTCAACCGCGACCAGGCCACCTCCATGGAGATCTACAAGGCCCTGCGGGAGTTCTGCGAGATTCCCAAGGGAGAAGTGTACATCTCCCCGGAAGAGGCCATCGGAATCCGGGTGGCGCTCATCAGCCGGTTCATCTCCAACCAGCTTCCGTTCATCAGCCTTGCCAAAAACCACGTCACCATCCGGGATATGGACCTCATTCTGCAGCGGGTTCTGTGGAGCCGCCGCCGGCCCGGACGGCTGGGGGGAAAAGCGGCGGGAATGATCCTGGCCTACAAGATCCTCCTGCCCATCCTGGAGAAACACGATCCCGAGTTGGCAGAATACGTGCGGGTTCCCGATACCTGGTTCCTGAACTCGGGGGTTTTCTCCGAATTTCTGGACCGGAACAACCTGTATCTCTTTCACACCTTCAAATACAAGGACCGGGAGGAGATCGAAAGGGAGTTCCTGCATGTGGAGGAGAAGTTCAAATATGCCACCTTTGCCCCCGAGGTGATCGACGATTTCCGCAAGATCCTGGAGGAGATCGGGGAACATCCCATCATCATCCGGTCCTCCAGCCTCCTGGAAGACAGCTTCGGCCTGGCTTTCTCCGGGAAGTACCTTTCCGTCTTCCTGACCAACCAGGGGAACCTGGAGACCCGCCTGAGCCATTTCATCCGGGGCCTGAAGCGGGTTTTCGCCAGCACCTTCGGGCCCGATCCCATCCTCTACCGCATGGACCACGGACTCCTGGACTTTGACGAACGGATGGCCATGGTGGTGCAGAAGGTGGTGGGCCGCAGGTGGGGCGATTATTTCTTCCCCTTTGTTTCCGGCGTCCTCTTCTCCCGCAACGTCTATGCTTGGAACCCCAAGATCAAAAAGGAGGAAGGACTGGGACGGCTGGTTCTCGGGCTGGGGACGCGGGCCGTGGACCGGGTGGGTTCGGACTACCCCCGGATGGTCCCCTTCAGCCACCCCCAGCTGCGTCCGGAGGCCACCGCCGCGCAGATTAAAAAATATTCCCAGAAGCAGGTGGATGTGCTCAATCTGAAGACCGGCCAGATGGAGACGGTGGATTTCCGAACCCTGAAAGAGCAGGTTCAACACCCCGACCTCTTCTACGCCGTTTCGGTCGACCGGGACGGGCACCTGGCCCCCCCCATGTTCAAGACCCAGGATTGGAGCGCGGGGGAGCCCTGTCTCACCTTCGAGAATTTCCTGGGAAAGACCGCCTTCGTCGGGCTGGCCAGGAAAATTCTGTCCAAAATCGAATCCGCCTACGGCCGGCCCGTGGACATCGAGTTTGCCTGGGATGAGAACAAATTCTACCTCCTCCAGTGCCGGTCCCTTTCCACCCGAAAGGAGCTGGAGCGTATCAAAATTCCGGAAAATATTTCCCGGGATCGAATCCTCTTCACCACCCGGTCCGGGCTGGCCAACGCCGTCGTGGCCAACCTGGAATATATCGTTTATGTCAACCCCCGGGCCTACGACCTTCTGCCTACGTTTGAAGAAAAAATGGAAATTGCCGGCGTGGTGAACGTGCTCAATAAAGTGCTGGCCGAGAAGCGCTATGCCCTGATGGGGCCCGGCCGGTGGGGGAGCAACGATATCAATCTCGGGGTCAAGGTCACTTATGCCAATATCAATAAGGCCAAACTCCTGGTGGAGGTGGCCTTTGCCAAGGAAGGCTACACCCCGGAAGTATCCTACGGCACTCATTTCTTCCAGGACCTGGTGGAGGCCGACATCGAGATCGTTCCTCTCTTCCCCGATGACCCCGGAGTCATCCTGAATGAGCCTTTTCTCCTGAACAGCGACAACCTCCTGGCCCGGCTGGCGCCGGAGGTGAAAGACTGCGAAAAAGTCGTCCGGGTCATCCATGTCCCCTCGGCCTGCGGGGGGGAATATCTCCAGCTGTACCTGGATGCGGATTCTCAGCGGGGGATCGGTTTCTTCGCCCCCAAGGAGGAGGAAGGGTAGATGGGCCTTTCTTGCCATGAATGAACTGATACAATTCATCCTCCAGCGCCCGGGCGGTGCTGCAGTTGAAGCAAAAGGGAGTCTCCAGGGTCCGCCCCCTCGAAGGCGGGCTGAATGGGTGGCGGGAGAAGGGATATCCGGTCACAAAAGCAGCGGGGAGCAGAGAGCGTGGAGCCGAGAGCATAGAACAAGAAAGGAAGCTTTAAACTCCCTGCTCCCTGCTCTGCGCTCCCCGCTAAATGAGCAGGTATTTCTTCCGTACTTCCTCATTCCCCCGAAGCTCTTCGATGCTGCCCCGCTACATCGACGAGGCCACATAGCGGGGCTCGCCCTGAAGTACGGCCTGGCCTTCTGCGCCTGGCCGATGAGGTGTGGGTCCTCTCGGACCACATCAGCCCGGCCATTGAGGGCGAGATCGTGGAGGGCCTAAGCTCGGACTCGCTGTCCATCTTCTTAGATTTTAACCTGCGGTTGTTTGACAATAACAAACTATTGCCTTATAATCTCTAAGGCACCGAGCTTTCGATTATTTATGGCGAATGTTTGACGGAAACGAACAATGGAACGAGAACATCTAACCCACTCAATCGTGGGGACCGAGCTGCTCAGGAAGCTGGGCGAGGCCGGGCAGCGCATCTTCACAGCCGAAGAGGCCCGTAGGGTAGCACCCTCTGTGGGCCTCTCGCCCGGCTACTTTCGCCAGGCTATGCATCATCTGGCCCGATCCGGCTGGATCGTCCGGTTGCGGAAGGGTCTATATTCGCTGCCAAGTTCGGTACCCGGCACCACGCCACTCCATGAGTTTGAGATCGCGATGGCGCTTGTGAAGCCCGCGGCCATCAGTCATTGGTCGGCCCTGAGCCATCATGGCCTGACCGAGCAAGTGCCCCGGCGCGTCTTCGTGCTCACCACCGCGCGCTCGGTGCCCCGCATGCGAGGTGTGAAGGCCAAGGGGGCCGAACAAGGCTACCCGGTAGGCGAGACGATCTACCAGTTCGTCCAGGTCAAGCCCGAGCGGTTCTTCGGGACCGAGGACGTCTGGGTGAACGAGTCCCGGATCAAGATCACGGACCCAGAGCGGACCCTTCTGGACGGCCTGATGGCTCCGCAGTATTGCGGTGACTTCGCCGAGGTGCTCCATGCCTTCGAGGTCCGCGCTCCCAAGCTCGACCTGGAGCGCATCATCCACCACGCTCTCAAGCTGGACGCCGCCACGGCGAAGCGTCTCGGCTGGATTTTGGAACGTCAGGGAGTGGACCCCGCCCGACTGGAGCCGCTGCGGAAAGTGCCCGTCAAGGGCTACCGCGTGCTCGATCCAAGTGGTCCGCGCCAAGGACCCTGTGACGCCCGCTGGATGATCCAGGTGAACTCGCGGGGGAAGGTATGATCATGAAGCCTCTGCGGACCAGACTCCAGGAAGCCCGCAAGCGGCTCGGCCTTCCCTGGGAGGTGCTCGAGCGCGACTACCTCCTCTCGTGGATTCTGGCCGGGCTCAACCAGGTCGACGCCTTGGGCGAAATGCTCGTGTTCAAGGGGGGGACCGCGCTCAAGAAGTGCTACTTCGGCAACTACCGCTTCTCCGAAGATCTGGACTTCACCGCCGTGGGACCCGTCCCGACCGGCGCGGCGATGGAAGCCGCCATGCAGGATGCGTGCGCCCGGGCAGTCAAGCTCCTGGACCCATACGCCCCCGCCGAGATGGTGTGCGAGCGTCACGTCGAGCGCGATCCGCATCCCGGGGGTCAGGAGGCCTTCGACATCCGGGCGCGGTTCCCTTGGCACCGAAGGCCTCAGACAAACGTCATGGTCGAGATCGCAGTGGATGAAAAACTGCTCAAGCCGCCGCTCCGCCGCTCCGTTCTCCATGACTATGGCGAGCCATTCGAGACCCAAGTGGCGGTCTACCCGTTGGAGGAGATCATGGCGGAGAAGCTACGGGCCATCCTTCAGCACTTGCGTTCGCTTGAACATCGGGGCTGGGTACGTTCCCGCGCGCGGGATTACTACGATCTCTGGAGAATTCTCGGCACCTACCGTGACCGCCTGGATCTTTCGGACTTTCCGAGCTTCCTGCGCAAGAAGTGCGCGGTCCGCGATGTGACATTCTCGGGCCCCGACAGCTTCTTCCCCGAAGCCATGCTTAAGGTCGTGGAGAAGACCTGGGATCAGTGGCTCGGCCCGCTGGTGCCTAGCCTTCCTTCATTCAAGACCGTAATCATTGAACTGCGGCCGGCGATAGCTGACATTGTCTTTCCCGAAAAGTAAAAGACCCTTTTTGCGAGGAAAACCATTTAAATCAAGGGCTTCGCAAACCTTCTCGAACAATAAAAGCAGATTTTTCCAGAGACCTGGCTATATCCGCGGCCTTGACCCCTTCTCATTCGTATCCCTATGATTATGGCAAGGAGAAGGGGGGTGTGGCCCTTGGGCGGATTCGCAACGACAAAATGATATTTTTTTAGAGGTCCCCCCAAAAAATGTCCCAAAAAACTCTTGACAAAAAATACGGGTTGATTAACATATGATGATCTCGTAAAAAGTCTCTTGGAGCGTGACCCCGGCGAAAGCCGGGGTCCAGAACATCTTGAAATAACTGGATTCCGGCTTTCGCCGGAATGACGAATTCTATGGAATTACGACTTTTTACGAGTTCATCAACATATGGCCATCATGTAAAAAGGTCCCTGCGATTATTACCTCTCCCGGTGCCTTTTTCCGCTAACCCTAGCTGCCCGTTAGGGAAGAAAGGGTGGAAGGAAGATGAAAAGCCCGGTAATCGCCCATTGCGATGCCGGGCTTTTATTTTTTATGACAAAAATCCCCCTCTTTTATAAAATTTCACATTTTATTAGTAGATTCAAAGGCTTAAAGGTATTTTGATAAACAAAAAATAAAAGGGCTTGCAGGAAAGGATTTCCTAATTTCATTTTCTCTTGAATTAACCCCGTGCCTCCTGATTTGAAAAAGGGGCAAAGCCCATGACATTCCCACGTTCCAGAGGGGTTAGCAGCTTCCTTTCTTCTGCGGTTCTACCTCAATCTCCTACTCTATCCGCCTCAGGTTCTCTCTCTCTCTCTCCGAAATTAACCCCTCGAAGAATCAACCCTATATTTTTTCAAAGGGAACCTTCCCGAATAGGTCCCTTTATGGTTTTTCAAATCTGGTAAACCCTGTTGGCGCCAGATTGCATTTTTCCGTAAGAGCATTAGCTTAATCAGAGATCAAAACAAACAGCAAGGCATCCCAATTCTATTACTGCCGTATTCCGCAAGGTTCTTGCTGCTTTGGTGCAATTCAGGGGGGGCGGATCATGAGAAAAATCTCTATAGCTGCAATCGCAATAATCTTTTCATTATGGGGGATTAATTTTTCCTGGGGGTACGAAAAAGAGCTTAGATCCATATCCCTATCCTTGGCTGAAAATATCTTGAGGTCAGGTAAGAAGACCATAGCAGTCGTTGACTTTACGGATCTCCAAGGAAATGTGACGGAACTTGGAAGATTTTTGGCCGAAGAGTTGTCAGCGACTTTGTCTGAGGCAGGCAAAGGCTTTGAGGTGGTGGACAGGACCCATCTTAAGAGCCTTTTAAAGGAACACCAGTTGGCCATGACCGGATTAATTGACCCCAGTACCGCGAGAAAATTGGGAGAGATCGCCGGAGTTCATGCCCTCATCACTGGAACTATCACGCCATTCGGAGACAGTATTCGTCTGGCTGTTAAGGTTTTAGACACAGCCACAGCAAAAGTTATCGGAGCTTCACGGGGAGATATACCTAAGACAAAAGCGATAGAAGAGCTGCTCACAAGAAGCATAGATTCACCCCCTGTTATCAGCTCCCAACCCTCCGCGCCCTCTTATTCTACCCCTAGCGGTATACAATCCAAGAGGATTGGAAATGTATCTATAGCCATCAAAAAAGTGACAGCAACATTGAATGAAGCAGCGGTTGTTTTGGATTTCTTCAATCATTCTGATAAGAACCTGGTGTTGGGGGCATCTCTAAGTGATGGACGCCCAAAATTATTAGATGATAAAGGCGGAAGATATTCATATCAGTCTGGGGTTTATAGGGCTCTTTCCGATCAACAATTTCAAAAGTATGGGACTGATAAACCAAAAAAGCATGGGACAATATTAGCGCCTAAGTCCAATAACGATATTATTATTAACTTCCATAACGTCGACAGAAAAGTGGGGGCTATTTTTTCCTTTTCAATGGAATTCATCCTTGCAGAAACTGAAGGATCGAAATATGAAAAACATCAGGTATCGTTTATCGACATCAAAGCGGCTGTGCCGAAAGAATAAAAAAAAGAGGCCTCAGCATGGAAAGGAAGGGCATGGACCCGAATTATGATCTAAGGTATCCACATAGGCTTACTTATCATTCGATTTTTCTGATGCGTCCTCCGGATAAAAGGGAAGATTCAGCTTTACCTTCGAAAGACGTAAAAACCTGGAGAGCGACATCAAAAGGCTTGGGACTTTCACTATTGCTTTAGCGCATTACGCTCGTCCCACAAAGAATTTTGATCCGAAAGCCCCTAACCTGGCATAGCCAGAACCAAAAAGTTGAGATTTTCAAAAAATGATGAAAACCCTTGCTGGCAAATGATTTCGGCTGCAGCGATAAAAATTTGATGCCAAAAA
>Ga0315285_10000628_pt1 | contig 36585 bp, 55 predicted proteins | sample YL17G09_36_MG_FD_203698 | JGI IMG/M metagenome (GOLD analysis project Ga0315285, IMG submission 203698) | Sediment microbial communities from Yellowstone Lake, YNP, Wyoming, USA - YL17G09_36 | ecosystem: Environmental > Aquatic > Freshwater > Lake > Sediment | place: USA: Wyoming | collected...
TCCCCACACAATTCCCCCGCGGGGATATTGGGATCGTATCGATCAGGCGGGCTAAACCGAATCCTAATGCTCATGCCTCACGCTCCTTTGGGGGGGCCTTCCACCACAGATACGCTTGAGCGGCGGATTCAGACAGCCCATTACCCCCATACCAAGGACCTTCTATCTCCGTAGGTAAATGGTGGGTTTGCCACCCCACGTAGAAAGGAAAGTCGTTCATCGCACTAACCCACGATTGGAGTGAAGCACAACTGCCCCTAATATCTATAAGCACGGGCAACACTCTCAGGATCTCCTCTGCGGTCGGGGCGGCACAGACGTCCTCAAAGAAGTCTTCGATACACAAGGCACTGTTATCTCCCACGACATGTACGCTAGCTGGGTGTCCCTTGTCTATCGTAGACCGTTGCCATGCCAGCGCCGTGTCCTGCGGGAACCCCTTCTCCTTCAACTGCTGGCAGACAGCAAGAGGCGGAACAAGTTCAATGAGAGTCATGGTTCACGCTCCTTTGGGGGGGCAAGGACGGAGGCAGGAAAGTAATACCATAATTCGCCCGTCACAAACTCGCGCCCAGACTGATGCAACGAACGGTCATCGGCGGCAATGCACGAACTCTCGGCCAGTATCCTCTCCCTCTCCTCTGCCACGCCTTTGGCATAAGCGCGAGCGTCAACAGCAGCAGCAAAAGCATCAAGTTCTTTCGGAATGCAGATAGTCGAAAGTCCCCTGGTTCCCTCCAATATCCGTTCTCGCAATTCCTCAACCGTTAGTGTTGCCAGTAGTTCTTCAAGTTCACTCATGGCTCACCTCCGCCAACCATCGCCCATCCGGCAAGCGTTTCATATGGTTGCGAAGGATCCTCTCCTTTTCGGGAATGAGTGCATGCCAATACCCACCCTGAGAATCGTAGTTAAACTCCTCCGCCCCACTACCGTCCATGTTGACATTGTATCGATGCGTATAACGGGTAAAAGCATCTCCCAAGAACGTATCAGGCCATGCCTTATAAACGGGTTCCCAATGCTGGCTGCGTTTACGGAAAAAGCTCATGGCTCACGCCCCTTTGGGGGGGCAAGGACGGAGGCAACCACGCTATAGAACGGGAATGACTGCCCTTTATCGTGAAGGGTTCCTAGCTTCCGTATCCTCTCCCTTTCCTCTGCCGCGCCTTCGGCATGGGCGGCATTCAGTCCGTAGACGATGCGATCTTTCATAAGTCTGTACCTATCCTTCAATGGAAGTTGCGGCTCAGATATATCGAGCCATATCTTCTGCGACATACTCTCAGCAAGTTCTTCTACCTTGGTCATCGATTGCCTCCTTTGCCGCAATGGTCACAACTGCACCTTCCGGCAAAACCCTTTTTAGATCCGCTAGAAGACTGCGAGTGATGCTACGCCTTGCTTCACTTTCGATATAATGCCGGACAGACACATCGCCATCAACGGCTCGCTGGCACATCTCCTTATCCAGAACAAGATCGGCGGTCATATTCTTCGGCATCCAGTCCAGATGAACAAACAAATCAATGTTGATGACGTACCCTGCAGGAGAGTCTTCACTAACCGCGCCCACAAAGACAAGCATCTTTCCATCAGCCCTTAGTTTCTTCAGGCCTTGCCTGAATCGCTCTACCTTAGTCATCTCTCTTCTTCCTTTGCTCCATCATCGTCAAGCCACTTTCGGGCTTGCTCTTTATGTTGCCGATCCTGTTCTTCTGTCCAAATTGGCACAGGTTCGAGGGGCCCAGATTGAATCAAGGGCTCATCAAAATAGCGCGAACCCTCGTTGATATAGACGAGCGTATCCGCCTTCACAAGGAAATCAAAATCGGCTCGCCAGCCTAGATGTGTTTTAGAGGGAGATCGCCCCAGAAGAAAATCAGATGTAATGGCCTTACGGAAAAGAGCCTCAAGACCCTCGAGGCCATAGTCACCGATGATCCGTTTGATTGCCCGAATCCGGAAGGGAGTAAGAGCCAGAACATTCGGCAAGCCGGCGGGAACACAAATCTTGCGATAAAGGAGAACTACGGGATCGTCATCGATTTTGTTCGCGATGACGAATCTCTTAAAGACCTTTTCTGTTGGAAGTACTCTTTCTATTGAGGGCCCCTTTTTCCGTACCAGATTTGGTACGGATTTCGGTACCAGTTCTGGTACGGATTTCCGTACCCGTACGGATTTCGGTACCAGTTTCCACCCTCCAAAATGCTTGTTGAATTCATACGTTCCTGGTTTTCTGGTACGCATTTCGGTACCAGATTTGAAGATAATGTTCCTTTGAACTAATCGCTCGATAGTATTCAAGACATGTTTCTTATCAATTCCTGTCCCATCCACGAACTGACTGAGAGGAATAAGATCGCTTTTCTTATTCCATCCATAGGTCTTGCGCCAGAGAAACCACAAAACCCTCGATTCATACCCCGATAATTGGGTACGAGCGAGGGTTTCGGCTATAGAATTGACGATCTTCAGAAAACCGTCTTCTAACTGAGGGCTTTCAAGACTCATCTGTTATTTCACCTGGTCTTTCCTGCCCCATTTGAAAGAGTGGCGGTCCCGAGAGCAGGCGCGGGTTCATGCTATCCCGTCGGAAAGCACTAGACCGCCACGGCATTATTGTACTCAATTTCATCGTGCTGTCAAGCCGGGGGTATCCATTGCCGAACTACCGATCATTGCTCGGTTGTTATACCCCGGGGGGCATGGCCTCTTTTGTGGTAACCGTAGAATGTGCTCTAACATTGGCGAGTTCACAAGTTTTTAGTTTGTGAACAACAAATCCAATTCCGGTCGGGATTTGCTCGAAGCTTGCCTATCTGTCTTCCTGATATACCTTGCCCCGCTAGACAAGACATCGGCGTCATCGTGCGCCATGCCAAGCATTACATTGCATTGCAGACACAAAAGTCCCCTGACCGCGTTCGTCACGTGGTCGTGATCAACGTAGAACTTGTTATATAATTTCTTTCCACAGACAGCACAGTGATCATGCTGGCTACGATGTAGCCTCTGAATGGTTTTCTCAGAAACAAACCGCCTGATATTGCCCCTAGATTTCGGGATCTTCCCCGCCGCCACTCTCATGGCCGCGTCATCGACTTCCTGTTTCCGCCGCGCCCTTGCTTCGCACTCTTCTTTTTCTCTTTCACGATCTTTTTTCTCATAGTAATCCTTAGCCATACCGTGTCCATCGAAGAAGGCCTTTTGATCGAAAACTCCAGAATTCTTAGTCCATATGGTGGCCTTGCGTCGGAGCTTCTCTTCGTGTGGCGTCATTGTCTCGCACTTATCCTTTCTTATCCTATTTTGAAAGGCGGCAGCACCGGGGATAAGACCGGTTTTGGAGGGTCGCGAACCTATCCTAGCTGCCACCAATAGTATACTCACGGGCGTAGCGATGCAAGTGGCACCCTAGCCACGCCTCAGCAAATACCCTTCCGCCTTCTGGATTTCTAGCAACTTGCGGTATACTTTCTGGACTGACGCGGCGTTTCTGCCATCCCTCGTTACTGCCTTGACGAGGTCAACACGCAAGTCATGCTTGCGTTGCTCAAGCGATAACAATGTCCTCATATCGCGGCCTCCTTTGCCTCTGGCAATATAAAGGTCGAGCAAATCTCAGGGCCATCCACGCCCTGTGCTTTCAATTCATCAATGATCATCTGCCGTGCCGCTTCCCTAGAAGCGGCCTTGACGATACGGTCGCCATGATAATGTTCACCATTACTGCGGTAAAACCAAAAAACGCGGTAAGTGCCGGCCGGATCTTTTCTCATGGCCTTCTTGCCTCGCTATAAAAGGGATGAACTGGCGGCTCGGCATTGGGCGTCCGCTCCATCTCTGCTCTAGAGTAAGCCAACGCGCTCTGGCATGCGTCGATCGTTTCCTTTCTCAGCTCTAGCGCTTCACGGGTTGCCTTGACCAGGGCTTCGGCAATATCGGCAGCTCGCTCAGAGGCAGTTACTCGTTGGGTGACTTTTGCCTTTAGTTCATCAACAGTAACCTTCCCCTCTCCTGCCTTTTCTTCCAGCAGGACCTTGGCATAAAGTTCGTGATAGTCCGCAGACTTGTTGACTGCATCAGAAAGCAATCCCCGATACTGGTCGGTTAACGTCCCCAGATCTGCCAAGGCCTTGAACATTTGCTCGATGTACTCATTTGCTGACGTATTGCACCCGGGCGTGGTCAGCATGGCGAACCTACCAATCCAAATGCCTGGGGATCGTCGGTGACGCTGCGTTGTCCTTCGTGGTACACGTCCTCCAGAACTTTGATTGCCGGGATACCTTGCGCCAAACATAGCAAACCCACGGTAACCGCCAAGTCGTGGGGTGATGATTTGAGAATCTTGAGTTCTTCCGCTGTGATGCCCATTTCATTTCGCCTCATTCCAACTAGGTCCCGCCCAAGTTACATGGGCTACGGCTTCTCCCTTGTTCTTATCACACCATGCTTCCGCTTCAGCAAGGGTCGGATAGCGCTCTGGTCCAATGTCTCTGTGGGGATTGTTGTCCGTAATCAATACCCACATCTCATGCTTCGTGGGGACGGGAATCGGAACGGAGTCAAGGGCATAAACCCGCGTAACAGAGTAAGCTGGGGGGTCATGTTCCCTCGTCTGTTGTAGCGCATCGGCGAGTGCATCGACGTAGTTTTCATAAGCCGTTCCTATCCAATGTCTTGAAACCGATACGGCCGCCCACCCTCCATGCTTCGTGAGGACGGGAACGAGGTCTTTATCCGTTTCTTGCGTTCTCATCACGAATCCCGCATCCGTCCATGCTGACGTATCTAGTTCGCCCACAATAAAGCCAACAATCGGATAAGACAAATTGGGCCCGTCTAGGCACAAAATCCTTACTCCGCGCCCATCGCGAGTCCGATACTTCCCCTCCATCGTAATCTGCATTATGTCACCTTCCTCTCTGCCGCCGCCCGCTTTTTCTCCTCAATCCTGGCCATTTCCGCCAATGCGAAATACTGCTTGATGATAACATTCCCGGCGGCCTGCAAGTCGTCATGGGCGAGCGAATCCATGTCCGTTGGCTCAATGAATCGTCCAGCACAAGCTTGATGAAGCCGGAGTAGCCATTCCTCGCGGGTATAGGTTTTGCCATTGTAGAGATAGGATTCGGGCGGCTCTTCAGGAAACTCAAAGGGAACAGGGGCCTCGGCCAGGTCTTCGGGGCTCGCTTCGTCTTCGCCCCTGAACTCCTTGCTCTGCTCGATAATGGTACGAATCCACTCAGGCAACTTCTCAAATACCGCATCCTTGCCATTTTCGACATCATAGGAAACAGCAGGATTGGATTGGTCAGGAACCTTCGTGCCCTTGGGAACCGACATCACCCCTGCTATATTGGCGAATGTTTTACCATTTGATTCCGCATGGATCACGGATAGAAGACACGGGGCCCCGAGCATTCCCCCAAGGGCAAACCCATTCTTTTCTTCTTCGATAGTAATGCCTCTTCCAAGCCAACTTTCCAGGTCTTTGCGGAGATTGGCCTTTTCGTTAACGCTCAAGGTGTACCGCTTAGAGATTGCCAGCGGGCGTCCGTCATCCATGAGCTCGTTTGGGAGTTCCCACTGGATTTGGACCTTTCTGGTAGAACTTCCAAAGCGCTCAGAATATTGAGTTCCCAGATCGATAATCCCGTAACACCGTGCAACATGCGTACCGGCGGGAATAACGATCCTTTCCCCGCCTTCATTTTTTGCCGTTAACACTACTTCACCTCCTCGGGGTGCATTGCTTTAACTAGAATATCCATCGGGATTGCACCTACGATGTCTCTTGCCGCAGTCAAGAAGATACTTTTGAGTTTCGGATCCGGCGTCATGTTTGCCAAGACAATATACCATTGCTTCCACGCCCCCTCAGGAGTTTTTGCCCACGGGAACATACGTCCTGCTGTTGGAGCATAAATCCACCAGGTTTCTCGAAGAGCATCGTGGCATAGGCGCGTTTCAGAATCGTTGCAGAATGGAATCAGATCCGTTTCATCTAACATGGTACTCCGAAACCCGATCCGAGCAGTCTGATTTTTTACAGTTCCCGCATGCGACCGGGCAGGACCAAGGACATGGTTCAGGATATGGTTCAACGCTCAGGTTAAGATCGACGTTCCATTCGAGTTCTTTGATTTCCACCGCTACGCTCCCTTCCCCTTGCCGGGGGATTACCAACTACCCTATTTAAGGCGCCTCATTTGGTCACCTGAAACTCGATTCTTTCCATCGGACCCGACAGCCAATATTTTGCCAGCCTTGTACAGTCCGCGCCCCTGACTCGTATTATCTCGCCATTCTTCGCGCGTCGTTTGACGTTGAGATTCCCGAGACTCATACGTCCAAACGCACCCACTTCTTTAATGTTGCCCCTATAGCGGATTGTCTTCATTTTGTACCTTCCCAGAACTCTTTCTTCCCCTTGCCGGGGGTTCTAACTTGTGGCAGCTGCCCGCGGGCACCGTCTGCTCACAGATACGGAATTGCCGTTCCCTGTCTGGCCCTATTGTCTGCTTATCGTGAGCCAATGCAAGAGGTAATCGTGAATTAGTTGTGAAGATTGGTCATCACGAAACGCTCAAAGTGGCTTCAATCGTTGATGACAACAATCGATGTGGATATTGAGAAACATAGATATAGAACAGCGCCAATATGGGATTATGCAGATATGGAAAACGGCATGACATTGAGCAATCATGCCGCCTCCACGGTTCTCTATCAGAATTGGTTATTTTGAGGGGCTTTCCTGGTCTCGAATTTCGTCCTCCAAAAGGCTCGCTAATTTCTCTCTTGCCGCCGCCTCGATGAATTTTGACATCGACAAATGATGATGAATGCACCACATGCGAAGATCGGCCTGAAAATCCTTGTCTAGACGAATTGTGGTGAGGATAAATAGTGCCTTCGATTTGTCTCCTATCATGGGGATCCTTTCGCCGCGCAGATGAATGATAGAATAATAGAGATATGGCGGAAGTCAATAAAGGCTATAGGGCTATTCCGAAACGGAGGCAGGGCGGGGCTAAATAAGGGTAAGTGGTGCTAGGATACGTCTCGGCTCGCGAGATTGCGAATTAGGGACACATTCTGCATCCTATATGTCATAACGATACCAGAAGCACCAGTATCGATAGGTCAAATGCAAATAATAAACACTTCTGATAACAACCGAGCATGGGGTGTCCGGAGGTGTCCGGAGGTGTCCGGAGGTGTCTGGAGGTGTCTGCCACTTTTACGGACGTAAACATGGAAGTTAGCACACTTCTGCGGAGATAACACAAACGCGTACACTACATGACGTGTACAGTTGATATATATACGGTTTTGCGTATGAATCCCAAACCATGTAACACGTTGCGCGTTATCCTACTAGCATAATGCTACAAGAATAATCCCGCTCTACTTTTACGCGGGTTCTCGCGCAATACCGGAGCAGGCCCTTGACACTTCGGGGCGCAATTGGTATATTATATCCCTATTGCCCGCCTTTCTGTCAACCCCGTGTCCAATGTCGCCACGCAATGGTGCTATTGTCACCACCAAATGACGAGAGAGGTTGTCATTTGGGCCGACCAAATGACGAGCCGCCCCCGTGGTGGCGGGCGGCAAGTTGGATGCACAGAGCAGAACTCTGGCATAACTCCTTCTACACATGGTAGGCGAGCTAATCCTGGCTGGCTCGTTCGGTCCATTTAATCCCGCGATAACGGGAACCAGGGTACTGCGTCAATCTACTACGACAACTTGCGCCAACAACTTGCGCCAATGCAGGATATGAGACTTGGTTACTGTATCACTCCGCCAAATCACTGACTGACATGAATATCGTGTCTGAGTCCATCTAACCTGATTCTCGGACACCCCGTATGGCTTGGCGGTAATCCCATCTGTTCTGCATATGACCCGTCCCAGTTCAGGAATGAGCCAGAGTCAATCAAGAACACTTTGTCGACCTTTAGGATAGACTTGCCCTCTTTCGTGGCGTGGAGACGATAGCGGTCAATCGGGGCCGCAGCTTCAAGATGATTGTGCGCCCCGACAAGAAAGTCCGCTCCCTCAAACAGGTCTGTCAACTTGTAGACCCGATTCAACTTTCCTCCCGGGGTGGAGCCTCCGCCAGTGGTGTGATGGAAATAGCCTTGGTAGGATATCCTGGTCCCCACCCATTCTCGTTCCCCATTCTTACGGACGTTCTTGCGGGCGTTATGCCCGACCCCGATATGCAGCACGGCGGAGAAGCCACAGTAGGGAACCCCCAAGTCATCGCACAAATCCTCAATCAAGTCACAGTCGGCATACTTGACGAGTCGGGCCTCGTGATTGCCGAGAATCATGCCAAGAATCAAATCCTTGACCGGCCGCAACCTATCTCTGAGGTATTTCTTTGCATCTCTGAGACCCATTGTGGCCCCAAAGGGAGAGGATACCCCACCGATGACCACTGTGTCGAATAGGTCGCCCATGCCGAAGATGTACGCCTTCTCTTCTTTTGCCCATTTCAGGTAGCCCTCAAACTTGGTCAAATCCGACTGCGGACTGCCCGCATGAAGATCGCCCAGGGGCAACAAGTAACAAGCATTTCGCTTGTCCTCTATTTCAACGAGTCTCATTTTTTCACCTTTCGCTTTTCCTTGAGGGCGGCCACCATGATCACATCAATCTCATTGTTGGCGGCCTCATCCATTGCGCAGCCGGTCAGGTGCTGCAAACAATGGAATAACTCATGTGCCAGGACCAATCGGGTCCGGTACTGAGACATTTTCTCCTGAATCAAGACCTCGAGTTTCCGGAATCCGTCTGCCTCTTTCGGGGTCAGAGTCACACCGCCGGGAACCGTACCATCTTTGTTCTTGTAAATCTCCAGCAGTTTTTTCGGGACCTTCTCTACAGAAATTATGACCAAAATAGTTCACCTTCGCATTTGACAAAAGCAGAATCTCTGATAATTTTCTCAATACGCGAGGCGCTACGCCCTCGCGTGAAGGCCAGGTTGCTCAAAACAACCTCCTTCGCCCGTACTCAATGGTACGAGCAGCCGCTTACTACGAGGGCAGAGAGCATTGCCGTGCAGATTTCTCTGCCCTCACCGTTAGTTCCAACCGCTCAGTTCTTCTCGCAATTCTCCCAGCAGTTCAAGGGGTAATTGGTCAATGATTGTGTCTGTGCCCGTAACAAGCGTCCTCCACGTGATCTCCCCGTTTGTTCGCCAGGAGAGGGCGTAAATCCCGGGCAGTCCAGGAATGACCTCGTTCACGGTCGTCTCGTAGGTTGTCCATCCGCTGCCAATTTTGACCATGCACCAGGCGTGTCCGTAGACCTGTCCACTCACAATAAGGGTTCCCACACACAGCCAGGCGTCATACCCCTGCTTCTTGAGGGCAGAGGCCAGCCATGCCGCCCCGTCCTCGCAGTCCATCGCCCGCAGGGGATTGTCGATGAGGACTTGCGTTTCAACGGGAAGCAGCCAAGTATCCGTTCCCCCGCTGATGGCCTGTCCATTCTTGTCACTGATGTACCAATCGTCGGGGCGGTAGATGTAGCCCGTTTCCAGGGCGCTCCACGCCGTTTGAATACTGCCGTACAGTTTGACCCGCGCAGGGTCAACAAATGCCCGCACGTCCACTGGCTCGTCTCCGAACCGCTTGCCGCTAACGGTCGTGTTGCAACCGGTAGAAATGAGTAACATGACCACGAGCATGACGAACAGAAGCGTCTTCAACACGCCCCTCCCTTACCCTGTTGGGCTTTTTCTAAGGTTTGAGCAATTTTTTCAGTTGTTCTTGTACTTCCGCCGGCATGCCCGTCTCGAAGACTGTCACCCCTTTTGTGAAGTGCATCGCCCCAAGACATAAGACAAAGACCAGGAACGCAAGAACTAGCCGAATGATATTGTTCCTCATCTCACCATCCCTACGGAATCACCCGCCAGGGGTACTCGACACCCAAAATAGGCCCAAAGAGGCTCGCCAGCCAATCGAGTTTTTCATTCGCGAGCCATCCATAGCGAACTGCCAATATAATCGCGATAACAACTGCTACCTTGAGCAATCTGTTTATGACCTTCCAGTGAACCTCATCCCCAAGCAGGTATTCCAGCCCCGTCCACGCGGCTTTCGCCGCATGGACAAGGGCATGACCTAATCGTTTCAGCCAATCACTCAGCCGGAGTCGGAGGAAGTTCAGACCAGAGCGTACCTTCATCTAATTGCAGCGTCGCAAGAATAGATTCAATCAGGGTGGACAGGAATATGGGGTCAAGGCTTGGGAAGATGCGCAACACTTGAACCACAACCCAGTCCTTGCGCTTCGTGACGTCAGGTTCAATCTTTTGTGCCGCTTTGATGGCGTCCTCAATGGCGGTACGAATCTTTAGTTGTATTGCCTCACTCCGTGTCAAGATGAAATCCTGCACCAACTTCATGCAGATACCCACGATAATGGGTGCGAGTGCGATGACGACCTGCCAAACAACCGTTGTCCAATAATCCATCCCCTACCTCCCTGCCACTACGGGCGAGTTCTGAACCTTCCACAGCGCCCATCCTAGGCGATGGGTCGCATCATTTGACCAGTCGGTCGGCGCGTCCAGCAATCCAGTTTTATTTGCCCATCGACGCATCAACTGTTCCGGCGTCAACTTGGCCTCCAGTTCCTTGACAATAGCATCGACCCCGTTTGCCCACGCAAGGGATTCTGCACTTCCAGGACAATAGTATTTATTCATGTCCCAGAGTGTGAGACTGTAATAAGTCGCGCCCGGCTTGTAATAGAGACTGACCAATCCCCTGACTGCAATGTACACGCCATAGGTGGCACTTGGATAGACCGTCTGGTCGGGATTGGAATCACTAACGCCCCACGACATGGGGTTGTTGTGTTCTGTTGCCCAATGCTTGCTTCCCCATCCGCTCTCGTGAGCACAGATCGCCATAACCGTCAGGGCATCAACGTAGACGCCGGTCTCTTCGTAGATGCGCCGTTCGATGTAGATGAAATCCACCCTGGAAAGCAGGGTCTTCTGGAGCAGCCTCTTCTGCTGGCTGTATGTTAGATAGGAGGGATAGAGAACGGTGACCTGAGAAGCCAGTTGCACCGCTGTCTGTTCAGGGGTTTCAACAGGAGCGACCGCGGCTTGCTCGGTAGTCCGTCCCAGGGAGAATCCACCAACCCCCAGCGTCACACAGAGGATCGCCACCACGAGCCATGTCGGTCCTTGCCGAACATCGGCAGGATGCAGCAGCGGACACCACTTCGGAGCCCGATCCTTGTGGCTCTCGTAATCGCAGATCGTGAGGTGATCGGCCCCAAGCACCACATTGTCACACCCGATACAGCCTCGTTTCATATGACCCCCCAAACCCAGCAGAAAACCTTGAACCAGTAGGTCATGCCAATCCATTGAACGTCTTTCCGCTTGCAATCGCCAATCCGCTCCGCAAGGTCTTGACCGATGCAACAGCCAGACCATTGACGGTCTTGAGAAGAGCGGGGCCAGCGGCGGCAGAGACCGTCATGGTGGGCGCGTTACTTGAATACTTATCAATGGAGTTTGTAATGTCATGCGCCCACGCACGAATGACAAAAACCCCCGCCGACTTGCAGGTGATTGTTCGGGAATAGTCTGTAATGCGCGCCGCCGCTGTCTGCGCCCCAGAATCGGCAGTAAGCCCCGTACTTCCCGAAGTCGGAATGTCAATCCATGTTCCCGTCCCTTGGTCGTACCGCCAGTGGAGCGTACAGTCGGGGGATGTGCCCGTACCTGTCGTGGCATACTGCTGGGTCATCGTGAACGTATCGTTGACATTCTTATTGGTACTTCCAGCAGGAACCGATAATGTGACATCACTGAGGATTCGGGCCATTTACGACACCCTTGTGATGAAGTCCGTTGACGGGTTGAAGTAAACTGTGTTCGGTTCAGTCAGAATGGCCCAACCGCACACTCTTACGACAACGTCGGCTCCCGTAGGAATGGTTGTCGTCATATCTCCTGCGGTCTGTGAGACGTAAAGTTGGACGCCACCGGTGATGCTTGCAGGAAAGGCCGCAGAGCGCATTGTGCCAAGGAGCAGCATATTGGTTGCCTGGGTGTCGTTGCCAGCAAGAATACACAATCCGAGCGCAACGCTTCCCGAGGTTGTAGCGGCATCGGCATCGGCAAGCAGCCACTTCCATGAGGAAGCAAGGTAACACAAGTCTCCAATGGCAAGGGTAGCCCCCGCCGTTCCCGATACGGTAATTCCTGACCACTTTTCATCAGCAGAACCTGCGGGGTCAAGGGCAACAGCGGTATTCTCCCCGAGGGTCATGTCGCCCGATAGTGTACCGCCAGCAAGCGGCATCGCTCCAAGAGTCGTGAGTTGGTTAGAGGCCGCGGCATCATCAATCAGTGCCGCTCCTGCCGCCGTGATGGTCGTATTTGCGGGTAGGACAAGGGTGGCGATGTCTGCATCAAGCCCTAGAGTAGCAATCTGTGCCGCTGCATTTGCGTCATCCAATAATGCCCGTCCCGCCGCAGTACAGGAAATCGTTTCAGGAACACCCGTAGAAGCGGTGGCTCTACCGATAATTAAGTCCTGTGCCAGGTTTGCCATCTTCGCCAGCGTGACGGCGGCAGCAGCAATGGTGACCGCACCTGCGTCTGCTATGGCAACGTCAGATGAAACCGTAACCCACTTCGCAACGCCCGCCGAATCATATTGCAGGAGTTGGGTCGTGGCACCATTGGCGGGTATGCCCGTTCCCGTATTGCCCTTGTCGCCCTTGAGTGCTAGCCCAGTTAATGCTACGTTTCCCATATCAACTCCTTATGCCCACGTTGCAATCGCAGCTCGTTCCCAAGTATTCGCTGCGGTACAGACGTAGATGTACGAAGCGTCCCATGCCATCTGACCGGGAAATCCTGCGGCTGCGGAGGCTGCGGGAGCCGTAACCCACGGTAATCCGTTCAAGGTGTAGTAGTTCGTGCCATCCCAGTAGAACAGGACATTGGACGTTGAATTGATGGCGTGGTTGATGACGGGGGAACCCTTGACCGTTGAAGGCCATGTGACCGTTCTTCCGCCCGTGCCGTCCTGAACGAGTTTCAGGGTGAGGAAGCAGGGAGTTGATGGGTCGGTAATTGCCCCCGTCAACAGTTCCATCTCAAGGATTTCAATGTAAGTAGTACCCGTTACGGCAGAGATGTTCAACTGATAGTACGCATAGGAGGCGACAGCGGCGAGGGAATAGGTTTTCTTTTCTTTAGTCGTGAATGACTGCCCTGACCGTGTATCCAAGACCGTCCAATCTGCTCCGTTTGCTGAACCCTCAAGCGTCCACGCAGTTGGATAACCATAACCCGCGTTGGAGTTACAGACAAGTGAGTAGGCATCAATCTCGGTTGCCGCAGCAAATTGGTATCGAATCCATGCGGGAACACCAACTCCTTCTGAAAACCAACAGTCATAGTCATCGGTATTATTATTAAACGCTTTCCATGCCGCATAGGTCGTATGTACCGATGAGGCAGAGCAGATGCCGGAAGGTGCGGTATTAGAGGTCATCAGGGGAACAGTATCGGTTCCTCCCGTAAACGTAAACGTGACGTTCCCCGTCAGAGTAGACTTATGCGCCGTTCCCGTATTCCAGTTAATCGTATCGGCGGTTGAGGAGTTCCCATCGTCAATCTCTCCGTGAAGGGTCAGGAGTTTGATAAGGGTCACGTTCATGTTGTCCATGATGAGGTTGCCCGTCATGGTTCCGCCAGCGAGAGGAAGTGCGCCAAGAGTTACGAGTTGTGCTGCCGCACTCGCATCATCAATGAGAGCAGCCCCCGCAGCAGAGATGGTCGTACTGGCTGGCAGGGAAAGAGTTGCTATATCTGCGTCAAGCCCTAGGGTCGCGATCTGAGCGGTTGCGTTGGCGTCGTCCAGCAGGGCAAGACCAGCGGCAGTACATGCCCCGCCATCCTTGATGAGTTTGCCCGTTGTCGAATCAAACACAGCAAGATGACCATCAGTGGCGGAGGAAGGGCCGATAACATCACCAGACCCCGCCGTTCCAATCTCCATGCCACGCCATGAGTAGACAATCATGGAGACGGCGTTCTCGGTCACGATAGCGATAGGAAGGGAGATGTGCCCGACAGCCGTAGGTTCCGTTGCCGTCAGGGCACCTGCGGTACTGTCAGAGAGGAACAGAACTGTCCCGGCGGCAACGGCTGGAACGCCCGTTAACATCTTGCCGATGGCACAGTAGATAAAATCATCATTCCCAGCCACGATTGAGACAACTCCAACGACATCGGCGGTAGCAGCAGCAGCAGCATTCGCCTTCGTATAGGCGTTGGCCCCCGAACAGTAGATAACGTTGCCCACCGAAAGACCATGGGCGACCTGATGGACGTGGACTGAGGCCATCATCAGCTGATGGTTTGTCGCGCCATCGCCGATATAGACGACCTCAGTATCCGTCGTAAACCCTAGTTGCCCGGCCTCAAGGGTAGGGAGTGACGCGGCCACCCCCCGATAGGCTTTCATAATCGTCTGTTGCGCCATGCGTCACCCCCTACTTCTTGAGCTTCTTCGGTGTGGCGATACTCGCATGAAGCTCATCAAGGCGAAACTGCAAGTCCGCCACACGCTTCTGTTCATTCTCGACAGACTGATTCAAGAGAATGACGTTCTTCGCCGCCCCATCTGCCCGTGCGTTTGCCGCATCGAGGTCGGCCGTCTTCTTCGTCAGTTCCACGCGGATAGCCTCACGTTCCTTGCGGACTTCTGTGAGCGCCCTATCTAGTTCAATGTTCTTATCAGCCAACTGTTTATTGGATGTCTCCAGGGCGGGTTTCGCCGCCCTGAGAGCATTGACCTCTGTTGCAAGTCCCTTCGTTGTTTCAAGAGACACGCGGTAGGCGTCCAATTCCTTATTGACAGAATAGAGTTCAACTTCCTTCCTACCGATGATTTCAAACAGTTGATTGTCGGTAATCTGTATCTCGCTCACTAGGCCGCCCACGTTCCACCATCGATGGTGGATGTATCAAGAAGCATCGTGCCTGTCAGGTCGGGCATGGTGATTGTTTTCAAACCACCAGCAGCAGTACCCGTAATCTTGAACTGGTTGGTTCCGGGAGTTCCACTAGCACCCGCGAGCCAGAGTGCAGCCCACGGCTTTGCAGTAGAACCGACGTCGAGCGCGCCCGCAGTTCCAGGAATCAGGGCCGCGTTGATGGCAACAGAGGCAAGGTTGTCAAGAGCAGCAGAAGCGCCAGCGCCAGCAGGACTGATTTCTTTCCAAACTGCTGCCCCGTTCGTTGCATCAAGGCAGATGTACGCCTTGTCAGCCGTCGTATCGAGCCATAGAGAACCAATCCCATAACCCGCAGGGTCACTGTCATCGGTCGCCCCGGGAGCCGCAGAAGCCGCGAGGTTGTTGACGAGGTTCAGGGCATTGGACAAACCGAGATCAGTCTTGACTTCGGCATACGTCCGGCCTTCAAACCCGGTCGCCGTGAACTTGGCATAATCGTTATCTTCTGCGGTCTCATCCATAATGGGGTTGTTCGTATCAGCAATACCCATCGTCAGCGCCGCCTGTGCTCCAAGGGAAGTCAAGGCAGTCGCCCCACTCTCCCACGCGAGAACGCCAGCAGACGCCGTACCAACAAGAATCTGACCATCTGAGGCCGACTCTCCAACCGTAACGAGTCTCCCAAGAATCGTGCCTACGCCAATCGTGTTACCCGACTTGGAGAGGCCCGTCCCCGCCGTAATCTGTCCAGCCGCCGAGAACTGCGCGAACGTGATGGCGTTCGTTCCAAGAACGACGGCTTCGGGTTCAGTCGTGCACACCCAACCGGTGTTTGCGCCAGTCGTCCCGCCCGAGACGAAGACGAACCTAGACGCGATTTCGTTCGCAACGTCCATGTCCGTGACGCGAGTGAGAACCCACTTCGTTGCGCCGTCGCCAACGATAGAGAGTTGATAGACACCGTTCTCGAACGTGTCCGCTTGGTCCTTGACCAACAACCGCTGGTTCAGGGTCAGTGTCACCCCATCTTGCGCGGCAAGAGCGCCATTTGCGGCGTCTTCGGTCAGTGTTGCGCCGACGCCGAGCGTGCCGTTGTCATACCCGCACGCAGCCAGGGCACCTGTGGTCATCGCCACGACATCACCGATAGGGTGCAGTCCCTGTGCTACGCTGTCAACATACGCCTTCATAGCAATCTGCTGGTTGCCCGTGGTCGAGCCAATCCACACGGCACCCACTGTTACGTCATGAAATCCAAGTTCACCGATAGCAAGTGCCCCCGCATCGGTGTTTGCGTTCCTCTTGATTTGAATCGTTACTGCCATCTCATGCCTCCATAATTATTATGCCGTCCACGTCCCACCATCCACTCCTGTCAACTCTCCGCCTGCTGCCGCAATCATCGACCAGTTGACCCCCACTTCTGGGATAACGCCCGTGCAAGCCACAAGGCAGACATACGAGCTGCCGTTATAGGAAACCCCGTCATCATGGACATACGCCGTCCCTGCGGCATAGGCCCCCCTCCAAGTGATGTTCCCCGGCACCCCCTGCAGCCCCTGAACTCCTGCCGTAAGAACAATCGTGGCGGGGACGGGCGTAACGGTGACATTGACCGTCGTGGTCGTTGGAGAAACCATGACGTCGTTCTTGTTGACCGTAATGGTCATGCTGGAATCGTCACGTCCGCGACAACCGTGACCGTTCCCTCGAGATACGTGGTCACGATGCTCGAGGGCGCAGGAGAGGTTAGTTGCAAGTCATAGGAGTAGACCCCGGCAGCAAGCGCAGCCGTCTGGGTTGCCGTGATAATCGGAGTGATAACCGAATCAACAGACCCTACGGCAATGGTCATCGTGGGGGGATCGGCAGTAGAAGAACAGGTCACTTTGACCGTCCTATCCGCATCCCGCCACTGCATGAGGCCAGAGTAGCTGGTGAGGAGAATAGCCACAAAGGTGAACGTCTCCGCAAACGTGTCTCCCTGTCGTATCGTGATGTTGTAACGTCCGGGCATGAATGCCTCCTATGCTACCTTGTGACACAATTGGAATTTACCGAGCCAGGGGAAAGAATAAACAACAGCAACGGGGGGAATAATTGCCCCGCTGGTAACACATGCTTGATTGGCCACTGCCACATACATGCCCCAACCATAGGCGATATGCCCCCATCCGCCCACTATTGGCACATATTCTTCTGTCCAGGTAATGCCGTCGGGACTTGATACAAAGGTATAGGAACTACTCTCCAAAATAACGAATCCCTCATCACCCCCGGCACCCAGAGAATCTCCAAAAACCGAACTGCCCCAAGAGCCGCTTACTGGCAAAGCCCTCTCTGTCCAGGTAATCCCATCGGGACTAGTAAAAACGCGCGATTCATTTTTTGCGGCATCAACAAACAGGCCCGCCCCACCTGCGGCCGCCCCAGACGATAATTCCTCCGGCAAATTGTGGGTTGTCCAATCAATACCGTTCGGGCTTGTCGCCGCGATAACTCCGTAGGCAAGAGTAGATGCAAAGAACAGACCTGCGGTTTCGTTCCATGCGATCGCATTCCAGGTGGGGTTGGGGTCGTATTCAGGAAAATAGCCAAGAGACCAGTTAACTCCATCGGGGCTTACGCCAACTTCTCGTTCTCCAAGGTTGCATATGACAACAAATAGGCCATGAGCAAACGTCGATGCAGACCACTGTTTCTGTGCGGGCATCGTATTCAACGTCCAGTTAATCCCATCGGGGCTAGATATGGTATAAAGAGAGCCTCCGTACGATATTTCCTGCGTCGTATGGTGTGTGTTGGCAACAAAAACCCCATTGCCATAAGCCATTGAAGACCACGGCACATCAATTCCCACGTTTATCGGATATGTTGTCCAATCTATTCCATTGGAACTTACTGCGGCAAGATTCCCCTGCATTGACAACGCAACAAATATCCCGTTGCCAAAAGTAACACAATCCCAGTTATATCCATCGGGAACATCCCTTGAAGTCCACACCATCCTGCCGGGGTTTGTTGTTTCGGCTCCAGTTTCTACAAAGTAGATATCTTTGTAGGGGGTATAGTCCAAAAGCGCCCCACGAGTATAGATGTCGGTTATCGCATGAGAATATATGTATACCTGTATATAGTTTGAGGAATTTCCCCCGGTACAGGTAACCTTGATGGTATATACCCTTTCGGGCATCAAGATGTACGTTCCATCAAACGTAAATGTATTAACCCCCGTTATGATGGCAGTTGCCGCTTTCACGTCAGAAGAAGCCTCAACCCCTACGTCGGTTTCAATGAATACTTGGACATCTCCGGTCGGCGCACTCACTTTCGCCAGATACAATTTAACTTTATAGATATAGTGCCATGCTTGCGGAGTAAATGTTTGTTGTGCAATTTGCCCCGAATATACAGGTATTCCGCCGTTATAAGATGTCTGACTCTCAAATATCGTTCCGCCGATTTCGGCACTTGTTGTTTCAGTTAGTTGAGCCTCAGCCGAATCGACTCCGTTATTGGTTGCCTTGACCGCAAGATCATATTGGGTACTTGCGGTCAGCCCAGTAAATGTATAGGAGACCGAATCGGCAGCGATAGTTTCGACGTACGCATCATTTTTGTACATCTTGAATCCAGTCTCATTGTTGCTGTTGTCTGTCCAATGCATGACAATCTGAACATCTGTTTTACTGTCTGTATGGGCGTTGGTTGGGGCGGCTGGAATAGCTACGGCCGTAACGGTCGGTTGGTTGACGGAATCAACCGTAGTGGGGGCCGAGGAAATGCCCCTTGCGCGAATGACGTAGGCTCCCGCTGACTTGCAGGTAATGGTTCTAGAATAAGTCGTATCTACTGTGGCATTGGCCTGTGAACCCCCGCTCGCAACCAATCCCGTGGCCCCTGTCGTGGGGATGTCAATCCACGTCGAAGATCCCTGGTCAAACTGCCAGTAAAGTATAACGGTTGGCGCTTGACCATTCCCAGAGAGCGTATAATACTCTGACATGGTAAATGTCTCATCAACTGCACAAGACCCGCTCGTTGGGGGAGAAGTAAGGGGAACAGTTGCAAGAACCTTTACGGCCACGTTATACTCCTATCCCCGTCCCGATGGTGATCCAGTCCACGCTCGTTGCCCCCGTCATCACGATGTGTGCATGAGTATAGTAACCGTCCACTAGATCGATGCTGACTACCGTGGCAATCGGAGATCCCGAAGCGGCCAGGGGGGTAAGAATGACAATCGGCTTGGCAACGAACTTATGGGCAAAGGTAATCGTTGTTCCTGAGACCGTGCCATAGTCCAGGAACTTGTTGCCCGAGTGAAGGGTGGTTGCTATGAGCCGTTCGGTATCCTGGACGCTCATGTTCCCCATGCTTGATAGGTCGTCTTGTACTCGGATGCCGAGATATGGGTGTGGTGAGAGTAGAGGAAGTATGTCCCACCGTCCCAGATCAGGCCCAGCCCCACCATCCTGCGCGTTGCTTCATGGTCTGCCACAATAACTGTGAGATTCTTCGAGCCACCTCTGGCCAAGTCGTAGGTCTTATGAGCGATTCCTGCCAAGTGGTCTTCGGCAACCCCTACGGTCGAAGCCCAAGTGAGGTTGTTGATCCCCGTAATGGCGTAGTTCCCACCGTGCCAGTTCCCGCCTATCCCCTGCTTGCCATAGGCAACCCCCTTGCCCAGTGAGTCGTCAGAGGCAAGAACGGTCGCAGGGATAGAGGTCGCATCAAGGGAATAGGAAGCAGAAATGGTCGCATCGTCATCGGGAGTAAACGCGCCCAGAGGAAGGGCAGTCACATCTAGCAACCGCACGTCCTTGAAGGCACAGTCACAGAGCGCCCTGTAGCCAAGGTTCTGGCATATCCGTTGGATCTCCGCCAGATAGGTGCTATTGTTGATCTCCATAATGCCGTCCTCATACATGTCGGTCACGAGCATGGCATTCGTTGGGGTCATTCCATAAGCGGGAACCCCTGAAAGCCCCGATACAGCAGAAATCATCGCATCAAGAGCATCAGTGACTCTGTAGGTTCCCGAAACCGTCGGAGGGTCAGGATAGGTTTTGTTGGTCAAGAGAGCATCCCATGCTTGGAGACAGTCCCGCAAGGTGAAGGTTCGCATATATCCGCCCATCGTCCTTTCTACGACTAAGGGCCTACCCAAGAACCCCGTAAACCGCTGCCAACCATCCACGGAAACTTCCCATGGCACGCCGCCAAGATTCCCCGTGTTGATAGAGGAAGAACCCGGGGGGCTCCATAAACGGATAGAACAAGAACCGCCTCTCCACAAGTCTGAGCCATAATCCAGTTCCATAACGACATGATGCCTTGGACCCGTGGTGATAAGTTCTCCGGCATTCCCGGCGATGATAGAGATGTCAGAAGGGATCTGAATCAGCTTCATTCCCACCTGATGAGTTCAAGCATCCCTTCATAGACATGGGAGCCGTCATACACGTCCTCAATCCAGCGGGGCTTGAAGGGAGCGGCAAGGTAATAGGTGATGCCATCCACGATGACTTCCCCGCCGTTGGCATCTGTCATGTTGGCATAGAACGTGGAAAGAGTAGCGTCTGAGCGGAACTGTACCTCGATGCTCCGTTCATAGTGTCGTTTGCAGTATCCGATCCCGCCATTGAGACCGAGCTCGGTTCCGCCAAGGACAACCGGGGAATCGCCCGTATCCGAGAGAAAGGACGTGCCCGTTGCGGTGTTATCGCGCGTTAGTGTGCTCATTTATCCTCCCGCTCCACGCAGCGCCGCCATTGAGCCCGGCGTCCACCCCTGCCCATGAGTGACTGCTGCGGCGACAACCGGCGCAACCACAGTGGCAATCTTCTTAGCGTCAATCGCAGACACTTTCGCGCCCGTGCCCTTGACCTCGACTTCTACTGCCAGCACGACTCTATTAACCTGTCTCAGATTGCCGATATACTTGGTCAGCTCGGAAAGATTCCCGCCCATGAGCGAGATCGGTTCCCACGCGGACTTGAAGACGCCAGACTTGAAGGTATCCGCATAGATCGCTTTCTTGGCATCCCGCACATACGTGGCAATAAGTACTTCGTCATACCCGGCCTTCCGCATGGCTGCAACTTCAAGATCGATATCATGAAGTTTCCCCTGAGTCACAGTATGGTTTAGGTCAAAAATCTTATGGATTAGGTCCGCATTCCCCTCTGCTATTTTCTTAAGGGCGTCTTCATTGGCGCCGGTATCAACACCAAAAGACAGGGCGCGCTGTCCTTTCATTCCCACATCTAGCCAGTTATCGGCCCCCTGGACAGTATCGATATATCCCTTAAGCCATGCCGCGCCGTAAGTTCTCCCGCGATTTTCCATCATGGCCACAAGGTCGGGCCGATCAGGAAAAATCTTGCTTAGATCGGCCCCGATATTGAGCGAGTCTGCAATGCCATTAAAGAACTTAGTCCAGCCAGAAGCTCCCTCTGAAACCGTTTCGGCCATTGCTTCCCCAATCGCCTCTTTCAGATTGTGAAAAGAGGTTGTCACCATGCGAAGTTTGCCATCCACGGTGGTAAGATTGGTTTCCAACCCTCCCGCCATCTTCGCGCCCATTTCTTTCAAGTAGTCCATATCTGTCGCGCCGTCTCGAGTCGTCATGCCAAACTCTTTCATCGTACGGGTCATGCCCGTCATAACCAAGTAGACCTTGTTCCCCGCCTCAGAGAGAGACATTCCCCGAGTGGCAGCTAGGTCCATCGCAACCGATAGGGCCTGTTGCGCCTTTGTCCCCGAACCCGTCTGAACGATGAGCATTCCAAGTGCCTTAGAAAGCTCGTCTCCCTTGAACCCCGACATTCTTTCTAAGGAATCAACCCACAACTGCATTCCGGCACCCTGAATCTCGGTTCCACCCATATTGGCAATGGTATTCTTCAGGCTCGCCGCCGCAGCCTCCGCTTCAGCAAAAGCCGCAACGCTTTCCTTGGCAAAATTGATAACGGCCCGGGCAGAAAATGCTATACCGATAGCCGGGCCAATCGCGCCCAAGGCAGACTTGAATGAAGCAGACATAGAGCCGGCAGCGGCTTTAGAAGCGGCCGCGACCTCTGCTAGCTTCGCCTTTAGGTCTGCATTCTCCCCCCTAAGCCGTACTATGAGTTCGCTATCCGCCACGTTTCGCCTCTTCTAGTTCTGCCAGATGCTTATGCCATTCTTCAATCGATGGCAGATTCAGGTCATCTATTGCCGCTTGCTCAGGATTCAATTGTTTTGCTATGGCCGCAATTTCGTCTAGACCTGCGTTATCGATATCGGACTTACTCCATCCGAGCCGACCGAGACCGATGTAGAGATTGGCAAACCAGTCATCGGCGTTGTGGTCTCGGTCGGCTTCTGGAAAAAACTACGCACTGCTTCCGCAAGTTCCGGTTCCTCAAAACCCTCAATGCTTTCCAGCGTGACGGTCGGGTCTTTCTGTCTGCGGAACCAGTAGATGAACCATGCCTGAGCCGCAGGATTAAATTTCTCTAGGTGCTCGGGGTCAAAGGCATAGGCCAGATTGAGGCCCGTGTCCTTATACGCTTGCTTTAAGTCTTTAACTCTACAGTACATGCTAGGTTAAGGTCAAGTCTTTCTCGACCGTGATGTCGTAGTACCACCAGTCATCAACTTTGCCCAAAAGAACGATGGTCTTGCATGTCCCGGCCGTCCCCATAAGCGTGACCGCCGTGTCCACCAGGGTAACGGGGGCAGTAATCGGCGTCCCGAACGCCACCTTGGCGGTCGTTGTTTCCACGGCCGGAGAGGTCATATAGGTATCCGCGACCGCAGAGGAACTATTGCCGAGCAGTTCCTTCTGGGATCCGATCTTGCCCGATTTGGTGTAAGATTCGCCGATAATCGTGGCGAGTCCGGTGAGTCCCGTCTGAGCAAAGGTGAAATCATAAGCTTTTGCCATATTGACCTCCTACGGAACGTACACGAGCTTCGTGGTAATGCTCAAGACTCCCCAGTCGCCCTTCTTGCCCTCGAGCGTGAAGTCCTGTATGATGCCGTTCGTAACCGTAATCGTAGCCGGAGCGGTATTGTCGGACGTAACCGAAAGGGTCTTGGCATCCCCGATACAATTTTCCGACGTCAGGGTCGTTGACTCGTAGGCACAGCGGATGGTCATTTCCTCATAGGCTGCGGTAACATATTTCGTCTCAGCTGCCGGTCCTGTGCCCGGGTTATCAAGAAGCTTCTTCGTCGTTCCACCCACTGCCCGATAGCTGAAGTCAATCAGAATCGGCCCCGTAACCCCGGCAATGGTGCATCCTGTCGCGAATCCACGAACATATTGTGCCATGTCACACCTACGAGGCCAGCTTAATGGCCGCTATCGTCCCACCACTAGATTCTGTTCCCGTGATGGTGAGATTGACATAACCCGTCGCATCATTGAAATAAGAGGGACTGAACGGACCGACAATCTCCGTCTTCCCGTTAGCGACGCTCAGACCAGTAATGCTGTGGACAACCCCGACCTCGCATGCCGTCTGCCCTACGACGGTCACAACAGTCGCCGCGGCATCAATGTTCTTGATGATGAGAAACACTCTGCCGGGAGAGGGATTGAGGAACTTCATGCCGTCCGTCTCAATCGCCTCCAGGGTATAGTCCAGCAGAGCTGTCCTGCTCGAATCCTGTACGGTAATTGTTTTTACTGCCATGTCACTCTCCTATGGCACGCTTGATCTCGAAGGTCATGTGTGCAATGTGATATCCAGTCTCCTTGTCACGCGAAATGGCATAGGAGAGTTGCCGAGCATGCGTCAATGTCTCGATGCTCGCTATGATGGCGCCGATGGTGATACTCGAAGGCTCTCCATCCACAATGAGGTCAATTGTGACCAAGTAATCCGTCCACCACGCCTGAACGTCCTCTATGACCGAATACAGGACGCAAGGGCTTGTGATGGTTGCCCCTTCCGTATCAATGCGCCAGATAGTGAGCCCCCCGGTGCAATGCAGAGCGGCCTCTACTTCAATCTCAAGAGGTCTCAGGGAGGGATAGACAATCGCCGTCCCCGTCCCCGAGCCGATACCGATGACCGTGTAAATTGCAGTCAGAGGATAGACCGTGATCCCCGCCCCATCCTCGACCGGCATACTATCCGCAATGGAAACAATCGTTGTGGAAAGGCCACTCAGGGTCAGTGTCCGCAGGATGTCCTTGACAGTCTGTGTATCCCCCTTGGTCCATGCATTGACGGTCAACTCATGCACATCCGCTGCCGACCCCATCTTGACCCGCTCCATGACTGAACAGACGGGATAAACGATGAACGAATCGGGGAATCCCTCATAGACATGCGTCTCGAAGGCCGTGAGTTTCAGCGCCGTGACTGCTGCGTTCAAGATGTCGGTCATGTCGCCTCGATAAGTCTGTCCACGGCTTCTTTCATGTCCGCTTCCGCGAAAGGCATGGCTGACTCGACCGCAGGAATAAAGAAGGGTTGTGCGGGGTTGCCCGAGGTCGTGATGAATCCGTACTTCGCAGACTTGTAGACCCAGGGGATCTTCTTTGCCCCCGTTCCCTTTGTGGCATAGATGCCCGTGCCATATTCGACATAAGGAGCATACTTGATGTCAGAGAGTCCACCCCCGCCGCCGGCCGAGGCATACGCCCCATCATCATACGTTCCCGCATGGATAGACGTTTTCAGGTTCCCCGTATCGGTCGGACAGAGCTGCTTCGCCATCCGTTCAACCCTGCTCATGGTTTTGTATGCCCCTTGCCGCATGGCTTCCATCGACCCATTGGCAATCTTGACCAGGCGGGCATTCAATTCATCCCATCCTTGAATCTCGACGATAACATTCACGGCAACATCAGCGAGCGATACGGTTCAATTAGCTTGGCGATTTCGCGAGGCATCCGAGTATCTGAGAGTTCCCCTGCCTGCAACTTGTCCAAGCCCTTGAAGTGATACTTGACCCACAGCCTCATGGCCTGCTCAATCGGCTCGGGTGGCATGCTCCATCCTGCGCTATAGGTCAGGATGATGCGCGGCTCGGTACAGTAATAAGATTTCAATTGGATGTAACGTGCGAAGGCATAATAATCCACCCATGCCGTCAGGGTCGTATCTCCCGTCCCCGCTATGACCGTCAAATCGGGACGATACTTCACCACAAGAGAGGTCGCGGGAAGGTCGGTAAACGCAATTTGCGATGAGCCGACAGACTGCTGCGTCACGGCATGAGCGGCGACTGAGTAACCCAGTTCGTTGGAAATAGCAAGCAGGGCAGAATCGACGAGACTCTGGAATAAGGTATCTCTGGACGTATCGGTACTGTCAAGGCCTAAGTATTGCTTGAGTGTCGTTAAATCCATGCCCGCCCCCTATATCGCCTTATGTCGTGCGTGCTTGATCATCGTGTCTTTCTTCAATTCGGCCATGTCCAGGGGTTCAAGCCAGCCCATTGAGACAAATTCCGATCCCATTTCGGGGTCATATTCCACAATGTCTCCGGGCTTCATCCCTGAACCTTTCGGCATCTTGTCTGTCACTTTATATTTCACGAAACCTCACAGTGGGGGCGGTATTTAGCCGCCCCCAGAATTCACTCAGAACTAGGTCAGGTACTTCAGGGCAGAGATGGCTTCCGGTAGAACCAGATGGCCATCAGAGTAAAGATTCGCAGCAATGAACGTCTGATCTGTCGTCATCGCAGTCTTGCCTTGATCCGTGGTGGCAATAGTAATGGGGCCATCTTGGAACAGGTAGTAATACTTCATGTCGCCAAGATATGCGCAAGGAACTGTGGTGGCGGGCGCGGCAAAGCAGGCAGAAGGCATCCGGATCGTCGGGATCAACCCCATGAATTTGAAGGTATCCAGATCCAGATACTTCTGCGTAGTCGTATTCAGGCTGGCAATCTTCGCCAACGTCGCATTTGGTGCCAAGAATACGGCCCCATCGCTATACATTCCTTCAAGTGACCAGAATAGAGCAAGCATATCTACCGCATCAAGCGCAGCGACAGTCAGGTGAGTGGAGACACAGTTGACGCCCGTAGCGGTACCAGTCATGCCCGTCATTTCCTTGCTCGCGGCAACTCCAATAGTCCATTCAATAATCTCTTTACGTGCAATTGCGCGAACCATTGCATTTTCAAGATATTCAACGGTATTGGGAGTGGCTTCCCGAATAAGTTTGTTATCAATACCCACCCAAGCCATGAGCCCAAAGGTTGCATAGTTGATTTCGGTGTGCACAACATCTGCCTGCGTAACGGCAGTTCCACGCGTTGTCATGCGAACGGCGGCGGGAAGCGTATTCTCAGCGATCACCGTTCCCTTCGGAGAATAGGGATAGGCCGTGACTGCTTTGCGAAATGGGGTATTATCTAGCTTTTCCACAATAGCGTTTGCTATAACGCTGGGAATCAACTCGGCGCCATAGTGAGAAACGTCTGTGCTCCATCCGCCCGTTGCGGCCTTTGATCCCTTCTCTCCCCAGTTTTCACCATAGCCAAGAACCTGGCGATACCACATGGCCTTGCCCTCGGCTTCCTGCTTTGGAGTCAATTCACCATTTGCATCAAGATTCGGGGTAATGGTCACAGTCTTGAGTGCATCCATAATCTCGTTGTGGACATCATCGCGGGTGGCAAAGGGACCCTCTTTCTTGAGCCTCTCTGTCACGCCGTCAATAACCTCTTGCTTTATATCAATATCAGCCACTTCGGACCTCCTCAGGTCTTTACAAGTGCTCTGTGTAACGCTTCCAGCCATGTTTCAGGTTCAGGCTGCGCGTCTCCTGACGCACTCTTGCCCGAGGCTTTCAACAATGCGGTGAGCGAATCAACACAAGTTTGGAGCAAATCGCGGTCCAGCGCTCGCTCGGTATAATCGTGGGCCTTAATCCAAGCGCGAGCCTTTTCCAAATCCCATCCCTTCGCCTTCTCAAACATAAAGTTCTGCGAGGTCATGGTGCTCTCGCCTTTCAGCTTGCCCATGACGCTCAGGATGCCCTGCTCTGCTGAAATGGTCACCGTTCGCAGGGTCCCCTCCTGGAAATCGCCAGGATCACGAACCCGGATGCGGATATACTTGCCGCCCGTATCTTCAGGCTTCGTAATCATCCCGGGCAGAAGCGCCTCAAGATCGGCAATCAAATCTGCAGGCGTCGGCTCCACTGCGAGTGCCTTGACTTCTTCATCCGTAAACCCATTCAAGCGCAAAGCCTGGGGATTCGCGGGAATTGGGCAGATCGAGAACTCCAAGAGCTCAGACTTGGCAATTACGTTATCCTCGTATTCTGCAGCCATAAAACCGATAGAGACCGTATTCAGAAAGCCCCGCTCCCACGACTTCTTGACGGCAGAAATGAGAGGCGTCACATCATCGGCCTGCCATTCCCAATCTGCCTTGAGGCTCTTCTTGTCGCCCTCGTGGTAAATCTCCATCGAAACAGCGCGACCTACAGGGATGGACTCAATCCCACCATAGTTATGACCATAAAGAACCACGGGATTGGCAAGATAATGAGTCAGACTGATTCCGTCCGGCTCGACAATTTCACCCTGTCGGTCAAGATCATTTGTAGTAATCGTAGCTGAGGCGATATTCCCAATCGTTTGACCCTTGACCACGGGGAAATACAGCCGCTTCATATCCATGCCGCCCTCCTTAAATCACCGGCAGAATTGCACATCTGCAATTGATCGTATTGCCCGGGCTTCCATTCGGATCGCCGGGATACATCAGCTGTTCCCCTCCAACATCGAACGGCTCATTGACCCCCCGGACCTGGCCATCAGCAGCCAAGTGATCGTCTCTTGTCCGGTCATCATCCGTCGCCAGCCATTCATGCTCCTTGACCCCATTCTCGACATAGGTCTCCTGGGCCGCCATATTGTTGACCGAGATGACCTCTGTCCGCGCGACACGTTCTGCCCGGTATGCAATCCCGCCAAAGTATTCCTTCGTGGCTTTCACCATATCGGGAATCGAAGCGCCCTCTGCCCGAAGGTCAGAGAGGATCTTGTCAATCTCCTGGGCAGTCGTGTCGTTGACATATTTTGAATGGGCCCGTTCCTGCTTTTTAATCCAAGCCAGGATTGCCGAGCCGTCAGGGGCGGTCCAGTTGTAGCGAGCAGCAATCTCCTCTGCACTCTGCATCCCAAAGGCGATATAGAGCGCATGCCAGTTGTCAATCAGGTCCTCAGTCTTCAATAATTCAGCGGGCATAATCGCTTTCCAATGATTCCGCGGATCCTTATTTGCATCCTCGACTATTTCAAAGGCAAGACTGAAACCCTTACCCTCAATCCATTCGACGACTCGTTTCTCCTGCTTGTTGAACCCTCGCATCGTCGCCTGGGCAAACTTCTTTTCCTGAATGCCCGTCTTGGCAAGAAATGCCTTGGCGATGAACAATCTCGCCTCGGGCGTATGTAATCCCTTCCCTAATGCCTTTGGCTCTTCTATAGGCACCGGAGCGGGCGGAGGCCCAGGTTCGGGCTCGATAATCTCAGCAGTCGTTACGGGCGTATTCATGGCAGACGTCCACCATGCGTCACCCCACTTGACGGGTTTCTCGCCATCCCTCAGCCGGGCTTCGTTGATTGTCATCTTGCCCGTTCGAATCTGTATCTCATCAATCTGTGCCCGTTCTAGCTTGTCCGCCTGCAATGCTTCAATGCCCGAGTAGTCGAAACGGAACTCGAGACCCTTGAGACCAAGCAGGGGAAGCAGGAACGTGGTGATACGGTCGGCAAGTCGGTCGGCTTTCGGGCAGACCGTGTTCGAGTAGAGAATGCGCTCTTGAATCTGAGCGTTGGAGTAGTCGACTGAATCCATATCGCCAAGAAAGATGCCGGGGACACCAAATGCCGTACCAATCTCATTCTTGGTCACGTTCGAAACTTCCAGCATCCTCATGTCGGCCGCATTGATGGCCATTTGAGTGAACTTGAACCCTGCGCCAAGGAAGGCCATCGTTCCAGCTTTCGCAATCCCGCCATATCGTTCAATCCACTTATCCTTAATGGCGGTCAATTCCTGCTCGGTAGGTTTTTGGTCGGTCGACAAAAGACCTGAAAGCATACCGCCCGAACTCATCTGGTTGTTCCACACCTGTTTCGCGTTCTCATCCATATTGGCGGCATCGATTACTGGGCTCAATTCGCTCAGTCCAAGCCAGCCAGACAATGAGAAGTTGGGAAAGACGACAATCCGCTTCTCATCAAGCTGATTCCATTGTTTGCCATCCCACTGCAGGACCCTTCCCTGAACCGTCTTGACCATATCGGCATCGAGCGCCCGCAGGTTCAGGGGTTCGGCATAGCCAATCCCATATCCCTTGAGTAACTGCCACACGACAAGCTGCTCAATGAACTCCGTCGAGGTCTGATACGGATTCGGCCGCTTCAAGACTGCCGATTTGCCCGCGACAACCTTATCGCCTTGATAGAGATCCCAAGGAAGGGAGCCGATGCGCGTACAGACCGTATTGACAGCGCGATAGACCCAGACGCTTTTCTCCATCGCAGAGCGGGCAGAAGTGATAAGGGTCTTGCCCTCATTGGCAAAGACCACGCTCATAATATCGTCCGTTGCTACGGTCTTCTTCTGTACTCCAATGCCGAATTGTCGCGTTAACCAGCTCATTCGCCCGCCTCCATCTAAGCTATCCAGCCCATTCTTGGTGCAAATGCAAGGACAAGGCTATCGGCCATGTCTGGACTTCTGCCAAGGACCTTCTTGACAGAGTCTTTGGGTTCGATGACAATTTTCCCAACGAGGTTATATTTGTAACTGACCATCAATTCCCGCTCCAAATCCTTATCATCTGGGATAGAAATCTCCCCATCAAGCATCCGCTGTCTCAGGGAAAACCACAGTTCGGCCTTCAGGTTGGCATACTTGTCGTTGTTCCAGGCCGGTTTAGCGACGTTCACGCCATTGACCCCCTGCGCCCCGATTTCATTCAGCGCGTCTACCACGCCCCCGCCCACGCCAATCACGTCCACGTTAATGGTCTCAGCATGGTGCAACAGGGATTCATCATAGACGCGCTTGGCCAACTGCTGAGTATCCATCCCCCGGAGAATAATCTGGGACAACACCTTGCGACCCTTAGCGATTGATATGACAGAGCGATCGTCTCCGAACCGCGCAACATCAACGCCGATCACGACAGGCAAGCCTTCGAGCATGTCTCTCGTCATCGCGTCACGAATCGCTTGCAAAGGAATAACTGATTGAGACGTACTGGCTTTGTCCAGCGAACACTCATATTCCTGAGCAAAACGAGCCTCATCGCCACCCAATTCTGCCAATTTCGCTTCTTTCCATGCGGGCGTATGAGCCGGATTGCCATGATAGTCCTGTTCCATCCTATGCCATCCGGGATTATCCAGCAGCGACTCGAACAACGCACCTTCAGGACCGGGATTGGGAGTAGATTCGGCAACAATGCTTGTACCCACAACACCGCTTCCAATAATGGCCTCCCAGCTTTCCCGCGGGTTTTGCCAGAACGCGACCTCGGAGAGAACTAGGCGCTTGGCACGGAAAGAGCGCCCTACCGTAGGTGACATCTCGAATGCGGTGATATGCGCTCCATTTTCCAACACCATGTGAAAGTCGGTATCCTTGGTGCGCTTGGCTAGAAGGTTCCACGGCTCAGGCAGATTATCAAGGAACACGTCAGCAACCTCAAAGAGTGCCTTTGCACTTTCCTTTTTATACGAGGCAATTCCATCATCGCCGCCATAAACCATCGCAAGAAAGGTATCCAGAATTGTTGCAATCGTTGAACTACCAATTTCGCGCGACTTCAAGAGTGCCACGAGGTTATGTTCAAGCTTTGCATGGATATACATGCGCTGCCAAGGGAACAGAACAAGCGGAATAATGCCCCTATCCTGTGTCCGGACGTGACCGATATGCTCTAGGATAGAACACACCCGATCGACATTCATTTAATCGCCCTCTGAATTTCTAGGCGAATGGCATCGGCGGTAAAGTGCATTTCCACTTCCTGCTTTTCTCTCCACTTGGCCGGCTGTCGATTCTTCAACCAAAAGATGCAGGCGGTCACGTCTCCCTTAGCATCCTTTATTCCAATGGCCCTCTGATAAAGCGACTGCTCTACAACGCTATCGGCTTCTTCCTTGCTCTGCTTTAAGGCCAGTAAAAACTCAGGGTGCGCATTCTTCCAATTAAAAATAGTTTTTGCAGTCACGCCAAGCAGCGCCGCAATTTCTTCTTCAGTCTTTCCTTCCCGCGCTAAATACCCCGCAAAAGCCGGGTGAGTATTTACCGAATAGGGAGAGGGCCGACCAATTCGCAATTTCATGGCAACCCGTCCATATTCACGTCAGTTTCCTCGGCTGCCCCGAGCGGCATAGACATCATCGGCCCGCTGCTTGGCTTCCGCGAAAATCGGGTGGACTGTCTCTATGATACTTTCCATCACCGCAAGTTGCCGCAAAGCGAACCTGAAATACTCGACCCCTTCGGGGCTTTCTGAGATCAGATAATCTGCATGTCCTTTGTCGTGTTCTGCCGTAAGGATCAGGCCGAGTTGCTTGCGGACTTCGGTTTTTGCTTCCCATGCTCCGGCAAGTTGATTCTGCCCCAGTTCCATCCCGCCCATGATGGCGTCCATTTCAAGTGCGGTCATAACCTTCGACTCGCCGCCCATGTATTCCATGCTGCAATGCCCATGTTCGGGACACGTCAAGCAATCTTCTATGCCCAGATTCATGTCATCACCTTCTCTGGAACAAACAGGTTGTCGGCATCCTCAATTCTTGCCTTGGCGATCTTGAAGTATTCAGGGTCAAGCTCTATCCCGATAAAGTTGAACCCCTCCATCTGTGCCGCCTTTCCTGTGGAACCTGAACCCATGAAGGGGTCAAGAACCGTTCCCCCTTTCGGAGTAATCAGGCGACAGAGGTAACACATCAGATCAACGGGCTTGACCGTTGGATGCCCATTGCGAACGTCCAGCCCCTCATTCCTGTCCTGTGGTGATGCTTTGGCAGAGTAGAAGAAGCGAGCGGCGGAACCGCCAAAGTCATTATGGCTATTGCTGGGGTCACGTCTGCCACCAAAGCCAATCCAAGTGGCACCGCTTTCGTTTCTTCGTTCATCATCAACCAAATTAGCCCTGCTTGCCCCCGTCTGCGGGAACATCTTGACCACTTCCTCACTCCCATCGGTGATGAGGTTGGCGGGGAAACGACCAAGCACTGCTGGTCCCCTAGCATAACTAACGTCGCCAATGCCAAAACAAGAGTTCAGTCCATTGGACTTTGTAGGATTGACTCGGATATTAGAATCGCCATCATCAACCCCCACCCTGCACCCGTCAATGTTCAGTCCCCCCACACCATACTTCAGGGCGTTGGCGGCGACCGTGCCTTCCAAGGGCTTGCGGGCGAGACAGATGGGTTCATGGGCTGGCTTCAGGGCAGTACCCCAACCTTGCCATTGCTTGGCAGCGGGAGTGGAGGGGATAGTAACATCCACGCCCTTGCTAGAACTATCGCCACCATAAACTGGGCCAGCAAAGGCATGGCCAATCGGAACTTCACGTCGCCCCACCACTTCACGTTCAGCTTCCACACGCTCAATCAAAGGCAACCATTCAGGCGATAGACCGAGCAGGGGTTGAAGAACCTGCCATTGTTTCAATGTCGGAACATTGGCCCCATTCGCCCAATTCCACACACAGCCAGTCAACCCGCCCGTCCTGCTTGGGAAATATGCGGCTACATCTTTCTGTGATAAAGCAGATGCCGATAACCGCTCCAAAAAATGCGTGGCAAAAGCATCAAACATTCCAACCCTTGGAGCGAGCCTGTCTATCGCCTTGCTGATGTCCAGCGACTTCGGGAAGCCAGTAGAATAGATCCACAGCACTTCATCGCGTATCTCAAACCCTGCGTCCTCAATGGCACAGACCATGCGGTGATAAGTGCGAGTGCCACCAAAGGAGAGCAGATAACCGCCAGGCTTCAGGACACGCAAGCATTGCGTCCAGACAGCGGGGTCGTAAGCAATTCCCGAACGATCCCACTTCTTACCCATGAAACCTAGTTCATACGGAGAATCGGTGACGATACTATCCACGCTGTTGTCGGGAAGGTCCTTCATGCGTTCACGGCAATCACCCTCAAGAAGCGTGGTCATGGCAATACCCTTATGTCAACCCATAGCGGAGTCCGGGACGGGGCGAGTCGAACGCTCCAAGCGCGCTTTATTTGCACAGCCTGTACCCTGACGTCCCGATTGGAAGTTCCACTCGCCGTTTTCCTTAATTCTTCTATAGATATGCCAAAACCCCCCGCCAATGAGCAGGGGGTATGGTCACAAGATATGGATATTTTCGATAGAGGTTCATTGTCTCGCACTTGCCGGTGCAGAGCTACGCGGTTTTCCATTCGCGGAGCTATTTTACTACCGAAAGGACCCTAAGTCAAGCCAGCACCCACTATTTAAGCCGTTTTCACAAGGACCGGAAAGTTCAGCGGGGCATGAACCCCATGCTCGATGACATAGGCCTCACGAGCAACCGCAGCCTCTATCGCAGTGGCATAGGTTCCCAGGCAGATGTTTCGTCTCCAGCCACTCTCCCACACTTTGATCCTGGCCCGAAACTGACCCCCGCGCGGATAGACCCCATAGAACTCTCTTGTCGATGGCTTCCAGTGAAAATCGGTCGCAGGTAACGGGGCCCGTCGAACCTGATTCAAGCCGACATCCCGCAATTCCCTTGTCCCATTTTCGCTCCGAACCACGATTGTCACGTGGTCAAAAGAGCGACCAGAGTGATCCCGGAAAACAAAGCGCCTGCAGGCCCTCCGAAGCATCTCCCAATTCCCATTTCCGGCAATTTCGGCACAAGACGGGCTGCGGTTGGAAATGATCCCATACCCCGCCCTAACCACCGCATCGTGGACAATCCCACCAAGGATAAATGCGGTCGAGGGAATCATATGGACGCCTCAAACAGCGGTCCAATCATATCCGCTATTCTTCGGTCTGCCATCTTCACGTATGCTGGATTCAGTTCGCATCCGAGATAGTGCCGATGCAGTCTGACGCACTGAATAGCCGTTGTGCCACTCCCCATGAAGGGATCGAGAACAACATCACCTTCCTTGCTCCCTGCCAGAATCATCGGCTCAATCAGTTTCGGCGGGAAGGTGGCAAAGTGAGCCTCGGTACAAGGTTGAGTGGCAACCGTCCAGACATCACGCTTGTTGCGACCAGTCTGTTCTTTGTCTGGACGCTTCAAGCCACCGTTTTGTGTTGCGAGAACCTTGCCGACCATTTTCTCGCTGCTGTTCCATACCGTGCTCCCCTCTTCCTTGATTGCTTCTGCATCGTAGTAGTACCTCTCGTTCTTCGTCAGCAGGAAGATATACTCATGGGACTTGGTGCAGCGATCTGTCACGCTCTCCGGCATAGGGTTGGGCTTGTTCCAGATGATGTCGTTCCGCAAATACCAGCCGTCTGCTCGCAGGGCAAAGGCGACCATCCACGGGATGCCAACAAGGTCTTTCTCTTTCAATCCGTCACTCATCCGATTGATGCGATTGTCCCTACTTCCATTCCCAATAACGTTGCGTCGGCCGCTTGCCCATGCACTCGCATAGGTGTCTCCCAAGTTCAACCACAGCGTTCCATCATCCCGCAGGACGCGCTTGACTTCGTGGAACACTTCTACCAAGTCGGCAACGTAGGCTTCGGGGGTTGGTTCAAGACCGATTTGACCGTCACAGCCGTAATCCCGCAAACCCCAATATGGTGGTGAAGTGATGCAACACTGAACAGGGCCATCCTCGAGCTGCTTCAGACAGGAACGGACATCGCCCTGCAGAATAGTGTCAGTCATTGCTTCGCCTTCTTCTTGCCCTTCTTGTGGGGCTTAGCCTTGGAGGGTTTGGTGGGTTTCTGAAGCGTTTCAAGACCTTTCTGCCATTGGCGATAATACGGCTTGTCGATAGGCTTGAACTGATCACCAGTCATTTCTGCCACCAATGCTTGCGGGGCTTATCTTGAGCAATCGTAAATAGTGGCTCGGGCGGCTTAAACTCATAATCAGCACACGACCCAAGGTTTTTCTGATAACACCTTACCGGTCCTAGCCATTTCGGTTTTCCAGTAACATAATCGGGACTCGGTTCGCCTGGTTTATGCCAGCAATACGCCGGAAAATCGATAGGAATGAGGCCACCAAACGAGTGAATGGCTGCGGTATAGTACTTGCACTTCGCGCAGATTGTGGGTTCCATCACTCCCCCCACTTGCTGCCGGTCGTCTCGAAGAACTGCTTCCGGAGGTTCTTGTTGGTTTCCCGCTTGAACTCCAGCGACTTGCCATCCCGCCTGTTGGCTGCTTCCAATGCCAGCCATTCTGTGCGCCATGTCGGGAGGTGCCGTACCCATTCAGCAAATCCCCCGGGGTCGTTATGCGGACTCCCTGGGCCATACTTGTGATGCCAGCAACAGCGCATTTCTACGTTTGGTAACATCCAGCGCATCCAAGGATACCGAACCTGCTCCTTGGCATAGATATGGGATATCTGCAAACTGTCCAGTGGGTGAGGACAGTCGGGTATGACACAACGCCCATCCCGCATGATTGCCAGGGCTCGAAGAATCTGGTCATTTTCGACCGTCAGCCGATTGCCCTCTGCCTTGTCTGCCTTTCGCTTCTTGGCTGCGAGAGTCAGCGGCTTTTTGATCTTCTTGATTTTGGGTTTGATTCGAGGGATCTCTTCGACCCGCACAACTTCACCCGATACCTTGCGCTTGAATACTACGCTGTTCAATTCGCCACCTCCAGCCCTTGCCGGGGCTACTGCGATTTAGGGTTACTTGCTCAGGTTCCTCTCCGTTTCATGGGCAACCCTTGATATGCTCGATTCCACATCGCGACGTTGGGGCCGTAATTCATCCAAGCCCACGAGAAAAGATGCCACGCACACCAATGGTTCAGGTGCTGACGCCTACGATAACGCTTCATGGAGTACCCTTTGCCGTGATCGTCACCGTTGCTCCGTTGGGATAGGCGGAAAGACACTCAGGGAGACGATCTCCAAACGTAATCTGCGGCCACTCATACCGGAGAAACAGCACACAGACGAAATCATCACCACACCAATGCCCAAACCTACAGTCCTCGCACCACTTTCCTGCCGGTATCTCCATCATGGCTCACGCTCCTTTGCGACAATAATCACACTACCGCCATAGGGGTAATCCTCACGGCATTTAAGACACCGAAGTGGAACATCGGGTTCGGTGAGGTTCATCTTGAGCCAGGCGACTTCGCCCCTGCCATCGGCAGTGTACTTTCGACAAACGGCGCAGTCGGTCGGAAACACGCGCCTCGTCACAAAAAGACATTCCCCACACAATTCCCCCGCGGGGATATTGGGATCGTATCGATCAGGCGGGCTAAACCGAATCCTAATGCTCATGCCTCACGCTCCTTTGGGGGGGCCTTCCACCACAGATACGCTTGAGCGGCGGCTTCGGATTCTTTCTCATAATGCTTGTTGT